>JAEEGH010001068.1_pt1 | contig 82262 bp, 75 predicted proteins | sample 9134181 | NCBI WGS metagenome assembly JAEEGH01 (sample SAMN16246544, study PRJNA631951) | gut metagenome | biome: gut microbiome; feature: rumen; material: DP-attached | host: Bos | place: Iran: Karaj | collected 2018-10 | reverse complement strand
GAGGAACTTACAAATCAGGAGTTGCGCAACGCGGTGTATGCCGGGCCTTGGGTGTCCGACGCCAAACGCTATTTTAGCAAGAACGGATGCCCCGCAGCGAAAATCGGCAGCGACTACCTCACGGGATCGGCCATTCGCCAGGATTATTTGGAGACCGCCATTGACTGGATCTCGGACGGCAACATAGAACTCTATATGTCGAACCATCAGCACGATGTGAACGCTGCACCCTTGTGGCAGTTCTTCCAATCGGTCATCACCTGGGTTGACACTACGTTCCGTCCGACCAAAGAACGTAAGAAGATCATGAAAGGCGTTGAGTGGGGTATTCTTTTTAAACAATACAAGGATGAAGTGATCGACTACAACAAGGTCGATGAAGAGGTAAAGCGCCTCATCCTCGATGATGACGTGACCAAAAAGACGGGTATTTATCCTTACATTCTCACTCGCAAAGAAAAGCATTTGTCTATCCGTGCCTTCACCGATGCGCAGAAACTGTCGGCTTACGAAAGACAAATGGGTTTCTGTGCCGATTGCGGCCAGCATTTCGAGCTCTCTCAAATGGAAGCCGACCACATCACCCCATGGCATGATGGTGGGCGCACCATCGCAGAAAACTGCCAGATGCTCTGCCGGGAATGTAACCGACGAAAGAGCGGAAAGTAGTTTGTGGATTGCTTCGTCGTTCGTTACCTCCCTATAGTCGGTGAGCCCTCCGGGGTTCTCGCAATGACGACTCACCGTAACGGGCTGTGCGGTGGGCCGATGTTTTTGGCCTTGACCTTTTCGGTTCCTTTTGGGTCAAGCCAAAAGGAACAAAAAAAATCTTATCTTTGCGCCCGCAAAAACCCTAATACCATTTTAAAATGAAAAAAGCATTTATGATTGCAGCCGCCGCTGCCATGCTGTTTACCGCTTGCGGCAACAACAACACCAAGACCGACAACCAACAAGCCCAGAACGAACCCGCCGTCGAAGAGACCGTCGTGGAAGAACCCGCCGTCGAAGAGACCACCCTTTGGGACCACTACGACTGGCACCTGAATCTTCCCAACGAGGGATGGAAAGTCAGCAACGCCTACTCTGAGATGGGGATCGAATACGTGGAAGACTGGTCCGACTTCAATATCAAGGACTGGACTGAGGAGGACTATGACCAATTCCTCACCAAATATCCCGCTGGAGATTATTTGGAAGACATCGTCACCGGCGATTATACCTGGAAAGTCATCCCCAACGTCGGGAAATACAAGTTGTCCTTCTTCACCTACAACCCCGACCGCAAACTGGCCGTCCGCGTTGGCTCTGAAGATATCGACGATCCCAACGACGAGCGCGTGCAGACCATTCTCCGTGGCTTCGGTTTCAATTGATTCAGCACAGCCCCAACAAAATAGCGTCATCACAACATGATCTATCCGGAACGCTTCGAGCAGAAGATCGGTTTCACCCACATACGGGAAGCCGTCAAAGGGCACTGCATCAGTGCCATGGGACTGGAACGCGCCGAGACGATGGACTTCAGCACCCATCGCGAAGCCATCGAGCGGAGCCTCAACCAGACCATGGAGTTCGTACAGCTGCTGCAAAACGGCGTGCCTTTCCCGGTACGGGACTACCACGACCTGCGCGAAGCGTTCCAACATATCAAGATCCCGGGGACGAGCATCCGTCTGGAAGACCTGTTCGCCCTCAAGCCCTCGCTCAACGCCCTCAGCTATATCCTGAAGTTCGGACAGAGCGAGGCCCGTGCAGACTACCCTGAGCTCTGCGCCCTCACCGACGGCATCGAAGTCGACCCCATCGTGTTCAGCGAGGCCAACCGCCTCGTCGATGACAAAGGCGAGATGCCCGACAACGCCTCGCCCGAGCTGATGGAGATCCGCCGTAGCATCCAACGCAAGCAAGGAGGCATCGAACGACGCATCCGCCAGATCATGAGCGACGCCAAGACCTCAGGATGGGTCGATCCCAAGGCGGAACTCACCATCCGCGACGGACGCATGGTCATCCCCGTCCATGCCGGCGACAAACGCGCCCTCAAGGGCTTCGTCCACGACGAGTCGGCCACTGGACAGACCGTCTACATCGAACCTGCCGAGATCGTGGAGACCTCCAACGAGATCAAAGAGCTGGAGTATGCCGAACGGAGAGAGATCCAGCGCATCCTCACCCAGTTCACCGACCGCATCCGCCCCTTCCTGCCCGACTTGTGGAAGGCATGGGACCTGCTTGGCCAACTCGACTTTATCCGGGCCAAGGCGCTGTTATGCAAGGACCTCGGCGGCGTGAAGCCCGTCATCCACGAGAAGCCCTGCTTCCATTGGATCCAGGCGCGCCATCCCGTCTTGGAGCAGAAACTCAAGTCGCAAGGCAAGCAGATCGTACCCTTGGACCTCGACATGGACGAGACGTCCCGCATCCTGGTGATCTCAGGCCCCAATGCCGGCGGCAAGTCGGTCTGCCTCAAGACCACCGGACTCATCCAATACATGCTGCAATGCGGGCTCTGTGTGCCCATGCACGTGGATTCCGAATGCGGCCTGTTCGAAAGTCTGTTCATCGACATCGGCGACGAGCAGAGCATCCTCGACGACCTCTCCACCTACAGCTCACACTTGCGTAACATGAAGGTGCTGCTGGAACACGCCGACCAGCGTTCCCTATTCCTCATCGACGAGTTCGGGACGGGCACGGAACCCCAGCTGGGCGGCGCCATCGCCGAAGCCATCCTATTGGAACTCAACAAGAAAAAGACCTTCGGCATCGTCACCACCCACTATGCCAACCTCAAGCTGCTGGCCGACCACCACGAGGGCATCGTCAACGGCGCCATGCTGTTCGACACCAAGTTCATGCAGCCCATGTACATCATGGTCACCGGCAAGCCTGGCAGCTCCTTCGCCTTCGAGATCGCCCGTAAGATCGGCTTCCCCCAGCACATCCTGGACGACGCCACCCACATCACGGGCGAGCAACATCTGAAGTTTGAACAGCAGCTGCAGCAACTCGAGGTCGACAAGAAAGCCCTCCGCAAGAAAGAACGCGACCTTCAGGTGGCCGACACCCTGCTCAGCGAGGTGGTGGACAAATACAAGAAACTGCTCAACGAACTGGAAAGCAAGAAGAAACAATACCTCCGCGAGGCTGCCGACGAGGCCCAGGAGCTCATCGACAAGGCCAACAGCCGCATCGAGCTTACCATCAAGGAAATCAAGGAGGCTCAGGCCGAGAAGGAGCGCACCAAAGAGGTGCGACAGGAGCTGAAAAAGACCAAGGAAGAAATCGCCGAGACCGCCCGGAAGGCCACCGAGCCCAAGCCCAAGAAGGTGGAAGCCGATACGCCCTTGAAGGTGGGCGACACGGTGTGCATCGACGAGATGGAGATCGTGGGCGAGTTGGTGGCCATCAGCGATACCGACGCCACCGTGCTCTTCGATGCGGTGAAGCTGCGTACCACCCCCGACAAGCTCCGCAAGGTGAGCCGCGCCGAAGGACGCAAGGCCCTCAGGAAATGGCAATCGGGACTGGCCGACGACCTCAGCGAGAAAGCGGAGCATTTCGACCTCACCCTCGACGTCCGCGGACAACGTGCCGAAGAGGCGCTGGACAACGTGGCGAAATACCTCGACGAAGCCAAGCTATTGAGTATCAAAGAAGTAAGTATCTTGCATGGCAAGGGCAACGGCATCCTTCGCAAGCTGATCCGCGCGTTCCTTAGCCGCGACCACGACGTGGCGCATTTCGCCGATGCCTCCCTTGAGACCGGCGGTGCAGGCATCACCAGGATCCAGCTGCGATAACCCCCTCACCCAGTCAAAACACAACCCCGCCGGGGTAAAAAAGCAAGGGGCGCCCCTTCCGAGGCGCCCCTTTAGTCATTCCTTTGAAAAGCACTTATTTCTTCCTGAACAGGGAGAGGATGAACAGCAGCACTACGGCGCCGAGGGTGCCCACGAGGAGCCGGCCCCAGAAGGTGCCGCTAGCAGCGAGGCCAAGCATGCCGAAAATCCAGCTGCCCAAGACGCCGCCGACAATACCGACGAGAATGCATACCAAAAGGCCCATGCCTTTGCCCATGATCTTACCGGCGATGAATCCGGCCAGTGCTCCAATTGCTAAGGATACGAGAATTGATGCTAACATAGCTGTAGTTGTTTAGTTGTTAATAGGTTATTTTGAATTGGTGTGTTTTCCGTTTTCCTTTCCTCAAAGTCCGTTGGTTTTCATGTAGTTGTCAAGCTCCTTGTTTTGACGGTCAATGAAGTCGAGGAGCTCCTCGCGGCCTTGCTTGGTCTCCGACGAAGTGATGAACAGCGGCGGCAGTTCCTCCCAGTCTTCCATCAGCCTTTTCTTGTAGGCCTCGACATTCGACTGCAATTCGGCGTTGCTGAGCTTGTCGGCCTTGGTGAAGACGATGCAGAAGGGAATCCCGTTCTCCCCCAGCCATTCCATGAAACCCAGGTCGCTGTTTTGCGGTTCGATGCGCGCGTCGACCAGCACAAAGGTATAGAGCAGGTTACGACGGCGGGAGATATAGTTGGCCAACATGACCCGCCACTCCTCGCGCGACTTCTTGGAGCGCTGGGCATAGCCATAGCCGGGCAAGTCCACCAGATACCATTGGTCGTTGACCAGGAAATGGTTGATGGCGATGGTCTTTCCAGGCGTGGAGGAAGTCTTGGCCAACCCCTTGCGTTGCACCAAAGCATTGATCAGCGACGACTTGCCCACATTGGAACGGCCGATGAAGGCATACTCGGGCTTGTTGTCCTTGGGAAGCTTTTCGAAGCGGTTGTTGCTGGAGATGAAACGGGCGTCTTTGATAATCATGGCTTAACTCAGATGAAGAGGTTTCTCATTGGGTTCGTAGGTCAGGTGGCGCTCCACCTTCTCTTGAAGGATATCCTTGATGGTCACCAAGATACCGGTCTCTTCCACGTCCCCGAAGGGGGCGTTGAGGGCCGTGCCGAAGGAACGCATCGTGGACGATAGGCTCATGTAGGCATTGACCAACGGCGGCACGGCGGCCCCACGTTCCCGCACCTGCTTGACGAGGATCCGGTAGTTCTCCGCGTAGTTGTTGCCGGTAAAGATCGAACGCAGCGTATCCTTGTCCATGGTGATGGGCAACTCGAGTTCGGGATGCGGATACACCAGACGGTCGGGATCGGAGAACTGCGTCTGCATGAAATAGAGGATCATGTCGCGCGAGCCCCGTTCCAGCTGGGGATACATGGTCACCTTGCCGAAGAAATAGCGCGCTTGGGGAAGCAGGTGAATCAGCGACCCAAGGCCGTCCCAAAGGTTGTCGAGCGAGTAGATGCCCTTGGAGAGGCTCTTCGAAGGCTGGTATTCAGGCTGGACAAAGGAGCGGCCCAGCTCGATGGTATAGGGAAGATACTCCTTGACGAAGCGTTCCGAGTAATGGAAGAGCTCCGAGGTCGGGGTGTTGACTTGTCCTTGTTCGTTGACCTTCAGATGGTCGCACATCAGGAACCGGTAGCCACCCACGATGGCCTGGTCGTAAGGGTTCCATACGATCAGTTGCTCAAAGTGGTTCTCGGGGTCGAGGTCGAAGATGTCGAGGTCGCAGTCCAGGCCCGTGCCGCCTCCTGAATCGCGGAAGCTGATCTCACGGAGCCGTCCAATCTCGCGCATCACATTCGGCGCATTGAAGGCATTGAGGATGTAGATCTCGTTGTGTCCGTTGTTTGTCTTCCGGAAGAAGCGTTCTTGGGTCAACTCCTCGAGAAGTTTCGGTATCGGTATGGGGTCGATGATGGTTTTCATGTTCATGGCGAAAGGTTTTTGGGTCAAGGTATTTGATAATCCTTGTCGGGATCGAACACCAGGTCTTTGTCCTGGGCCAGGCAGTAGGAGAAGCACCGCAGCTTCTCGGCCCACTGTGCATCGGTGTATCGACGGTCGAAGGTCTGGTATGGAATGGGTTTGCCAAACACGATGGTCAGCGTCTTGTTACGTTGTTTAAAGAACTCGTCGGGCAGGAAGGCCATCTCGATGTTGACCTTGATGTTGAGGCGTTTGCGAAGCCTGGCCAGGTTGTAGAAGAAGCGGGTGTTGTGCCCGTCGATGTGGGTAGGGACGATGTCACGCTGGAACTCCCTCGCCTTGACGATGAAGGTCTTTTTCCAATCCAAGTCCATGACCTTGCCTCCCTTGACCTTGCGCGAGCACAACCCGAATGGGAAGTAGCAGATGGCACGGTCCGAGGCGAAGGTCTCGTTGAAGAGGCGGACGTTCTCCTCACGGTTGCCGACCCCCTTCCCTGCCTTGTTGACGGGGATGAAGATCGGTTGCAGGTTTTTGATGAACATCAAGAAGTCGTTCACCGGCGTGACGGGTTCGGGACAGTAGTTGCCCACCGTACCGATGAGGGCGATGCCGTCGAGGCCGCCCAAAGGATGGTTCGAGGCTACCAGGATCCGCGGCGAGGCCGTCAGGTGCTCCACACCCTGTTCAACGACGTTCAGGTTGAAGTCCTTGATCACGTCGTGCACGAAGGCCACACCCTCGTTGGCACCATAGGTGGAGAGGATGCGGTTGATGTCCTCCTCATGCAGCAGGCGCTGGATCCGGCGGAACAGCCAGTTGGGCATCCGCTTCATCAGTTTCGGGGCCTTGGCTTCGAAGATTTTCCTAAGATCGATCAGGTTGTTGTATTTGTCTTCCATAGGAATCTTGTTCCATTTTAACCTACAAAAATAAGAACTAATTCCGAAAACCTTTCATTTTGCACAGCTTTTTTTCAATTGTTGATAACTATATTACTGATTTACAATTAATTAACATGTATTAACATACCTGTTGATAACTATGTTGATAAAAAATCACCCAAAACCATTGAAATTTGTGGGAAAAAGTGGGGAAGAATGGGGAAAAATGCAGTAATTTTGTATCCCAAAAGAGAATAAGTCATGAGTAACCCTACCGGAACCTTCACTTGCAAGCTCGACGCCAAAGGCCGTCTCATGCTGCCTGCCGATTTCAGGGAGCAGCTGGGTAGCCAGGCGGAAGAGGACTTTGTGCTGCGTCCGGGACTGCACGGCACTTATCTGGAGCTCTACACCATCAGCGACTGGAACCGCCGTCGCGACATCCTGATGCAGGTCAACACCTTCGACCGCCGCAAGCTCGACATCATGCGCAAGTACCTCGACGGTGTCAAGCGGGTCAAGCTGGATGCCAGCGGACGCCTCCTCATCCCCAAGGAGTTGCTGGAACGCAGCGACCTGAGCAAGGATGTCGTCATCGATTCCATGTTCACCAACATGGAAATCTGGGACAAGGCGAAGTACGAGGAGCGTGTCAACGCCATCTCGTCCGAAGACCTTGCCAAGGGCGTCGAAGACCTCTTCTCCGACCTTCAATTCTAACACCCAACTCCGAACAACCAACCCACCCTTTTCGACGCAATGTATCACAATCCCGTTTTACTCGCCTCTTGCCTCGATGGCCTGAACCTCCGTCCCGACGGAACCTACGCCGACGTCACCTTTGGCGGCGGCGGGCATTCGCGTGCCATCCTCGAGCGGCTTGAAACGGGACACCTCTATGCCTTCGACCAGGATGAAGACGCCGCCGCCAACGCCTTCGACGACCCGCGTTTCACCTTCATCCCGCAGAACTTCCGCTATTTCAAGAATTTCATCCAGCTCTACCACCAAGGCAAGATCGACGGTGTGTTGGCCGACCTCGGCGTCTCCTCCCACCAGTTCGACACCCCTGAAAAAGGCTTCTCCACACGCTTCGAAGGAAAGCTCGACATGCGCATGAGCCAGTCGAACCCCGTTGACGCCGCCAGCATCGTCAACACCTATGACCATGCCGAGCTGACCCGCATCCTGAGCCTCTACGGCGAGGTGCCCAACGCCCACCTGGTGGCCTCCGACATCCTCCTCGCCCGCGACGCCCAGCCCATCACCACCACCACCGAACTCAAGGAAGCGGTGCAAGGCCGTCTGCCCCGGGGACGTGAAAACAAGACCCTGGCACAGATCTTCCAAGCCCTCCGCATCGAGGTGAACCAGGAGATGGAGGCCCTCAACGCGTTCCTCGCCCAATGCGCCGACGTGCTGAAGCCCGGCGGACGCCTCGTGGTCCTGTCGTACCACTCGCTGGAGGACCGCCTTGTCAAGAACGTCATGAAGACGGGCAACGCCGAAGGCATCGAAGAAAAGGACTTCTTCGGCAACTCCCTGACACCTTATAAAATAATCAACCGCAAGCCCATTGTCCCCTCCGAGGAGGAGATTGCCGCCAACTCACGTGCACGCAGTGCCAAGCTCAGGATAGCAGAAAGGAAATGACCATGAAGAGAGAGACCAAAAAGACCGCATCCAAAGGCAGCCGCACCATCATGAGCATCCTGGGCGGAAGTTTCCTCACCAAGGAAGACTTCTCCAAGATGTTTCCCTTCCTCGTGTACCTCACCGTGCTGTTGATGCTCATCATCACCAATGCCTACGTGGCCGAGAGCACCAGCCGCTCCATCAAGAAAAACACGGTCCGTCTCCGCGACCTCCGTGTGGAATACATCTACGCCAAATCCGCCTTCACCCGTGAATCCACCCAGAAGACCCTCATCGAGAAACTCGCTCCCGAAGGCATCAAGGAATCCCTCGAAACACGAATGGTTCAGAAGACATCAGACACAAAACAGCAGACAGAATAAACCCAACGCCACACGACCATGCCACGCGACCCGAAAACAAGCAGTCTCCTCCGCACCTTCCTGGTGTACTTCGCCGCCCTTGCGGTCGGCGCAGTCATCATCGTGAAGGCCATCCTGGTGCAGACCAAGGAGGGAGACGAGCTGCGTAGCCTCGCCGAGCAGGTGGAGACCCGTTTCGACACCCTGCAGGCCTCGCGCGGCGACATCCTGGCCGACAACGGCAGCCTGCTGGCCACCGACGTCCCCATCTTCGAGGTCGGCATCGACCCCTCGGTCATCGAAGACAGCGTCTTCAACGCCGATGTCGACGCCCTCAGCAAGGCGTTGGCCGCCCTGTTTCCCAAACGCAACGCCGAACGCTGGAAGAAAGGCCTCGTCGAGGCCAAGGCCAACGGCAAACGCTATTTCCTGGTCGACTTGAACGTCACGCTGCAACAGTACAAACAAATGGAGACCTTCCCCATCCTCTGCCTGGGCAACCTGAAGGGCGGCCTCACCAAGTCGCAGCCGCGCTTCAAGCGCATCCATCCCTACGGGTCGTTGGCCGTCCGTACCATCGGCTACGTCAACGACAGCATCGTCGTGGGCCTCGAGAGCGCCTACGACTCCGTGCTCCGCGGCCAGGACGGCCATCACAAGCAGCGGCACCTGCATCACGGCACCTGGATTCCCGTCGAAGACGACAACAACATCGAAGCCGTCAACGGCAACGACATCGTCTCCACCCTCGACATCGGCATCCAGGACATCGCCGAACGGGCCTTGCGCAACACCTTGATCGAGAACAAGGCAGAGCAAGGCTGCGCCATCGTGATGGAGGTGACCACCGGCCACGTGAAGGCGATCACCAACCTGCAACGCGACAAGAAGACCGACCGCTGCCAGGAGCTGTACAACTTCGCCCTCGGCAACGGCATCGAGCCGGGATCCACCTTCAAGCTGGCCTCCATGCTCGTCCTGCTTGAGAACTTCCCCGACCTCGACATCAACTCGCATATCAACATCGGCAGCGGACCCCTCGTCTTCTCCGGAAAGAAGATGTTCGACGACCACACCATCCACTCCGACGGAAGGGTCACCATCCGCGAGGTGTTCGAACAGTCGTCCAACAAAGGCACCGCCAAGCTCATCACCGACTACTTCGGAGCCCATCCCGAGCGCTACGTCAACAGCCTCTACAACATGGGGCTGAACGTCCCGCTGGGCACTGGCATCGCTGGTGAGGCCCGTCCGTATATCAAGCACCCCATCCTCGACAAGATCCACTGGTCGAAGACCTCCCTGCCCTGGATGTCGATCGGCTATGAGCTGCGCCTGCCGCCCCTGCAGATCCTCACCCTGTACAACGCCGTGGCCAACGGGGGTCGCATGATGAAGCCCCTCTTCGTCAGGGAGATCCGCAAGGAAGGCGTCACCCTCGAGCACATCGAACCCGTGGTCCTCAAGGAACACATCGCCTCCCAAAAGACCATCGACTCCATCCAGAGTATGATGAAGGGCGTGGTCCTCAGGGGTACCGCCAAGATGCTCCGCGACACCGAATACGGCATCGCAGGCAAGACCGGAACCGCCCAGCTCTACAACGTGGAGAAGCATGCCTACAAGTGGGTCAACGCCGAAGGACGCCTCGAACGCGACTACAACGTGACTTTCGTGGGTTACTTCCCGGCCGAGCATCCCGTCTACAGCTGCATCGTGGTCATCAGCAAGGCCAAAGGGCGCTTCTATTCCGCCGGAAGGGTGGCCGCCCCTGCCTTCAAAGAGATCGCCGACCGCGTCTATGCCACCAAGATCAAAGGCTTGGTCGAGGCACAGACGCCTTCGAAGAGCAGCGCCGACAGCACCATACGCCACCAATCGGAGGTCCTTCCCTACCTCCAGGCCCTCGACGTCCCGTATGCCGACTGCTCGCTGGGCAGCGAGTGGGTCACCACGGCCTATTCCAAGAAGGACGGCCAATACGTCGTCGAACCCGTCCGCTTCGACTCGGTCAGGGTGCCCGATGTCCGTGGCATGAACATCACCGACGCCGTCTACCTGCTCGAGAACAGCGGTTGGAACATCGCCTTCGACGGCTACGGCAAGGTCATACAGCAATCCGTCCGACCCGGCGACACGCTACAACCGGGACGATTGATCACCTTAACACTCGGAAAGAAATGAAACTGAAAGAAATACTCGTCAACTGCAACCTGCTGGAACTGGTCGGCAACAAAGACCTCGACATCGAACACATCTCGTTCGACTCTCGCGAGGTGGTGCCGGGCACCCTGTTCTTTGCCATCAGAGGCACCCAGTCCGACGGGCACCAATACATCGACAAGGCGGTGGAACAAGGCGCGACGGCCATCGTCTGTGAACAACTGCCGAAGACCCTCAAGGAGGACGTCTCCTACATCCGGGTCGACAACAGCGCCTACGTGTTGGGCATCGGTGCCGCCAACTTCTACGGCAACCCCTCCCATGAGCTGAAGCTGACCGGCGTGACGGGCACCAACGGCAAGACCACCATCGCCACCCTGCTCTACCGGCTCTTCACCGACGCCGGCTATGCCTGCGGCCTGCTCTCCACCATCGAGAACATCGTCGACCACGAGGTGATCCCCGCCACCCATACCACCCCCGACCCCATCGCCCTCAACGCCCTGCTGCGCAAGATGGTGGACCACCACTGCGAGTATGCCTTCATGGAAGTCAGCTCCCACGCCGTCGACCAACACCGTATCGCCGGTTTGCAGTTTGCGGGCGGCATCTTCACCAACCTCACCCACGACCACCTCGACTACCACAAGACGATGGCCAACTACCGCAACGCCAAGAAGAAGTTCTTCGACGACCTTCCGGCAAACGCCTTCGCCCTCACCAACCTCGACGACCGCAACGGCAGCGTGATGTTGCAGAACACTCCGGCACGGAAACGCTCCTACGCCCTGAAACACGATGCCGATTACAAGGGACTCGTGCTCGAGAGCCATTTCGATGGCATGCTGATGAAGGTCAACGACACCGAGCTGCACACCCGTCTGGTGGGCGGATTCAACGCCAGCAACCTCCTCGCCATCTACGGGGCGGCCATCGAGCTGGGATTCGACCGCGACGAGCTGCTGGTGGAACTCAGCAAGATGCAGGGCGCCAACGGCCGGTTCGACATGGTCCACAGCGACTGCGGCGTCGTCGGCATCGTGGACTACGCCCACACCCCCGACGCCCTGGAAAACGTCCTGAAGACCATCAACGAGGTGGTGAAGACGGAAAACAGGAAAAGAAAGTCGGAGGATGGCCCCAACGTCATCACCGTGGTAGGCTGCGGCGGCAACCGCGACACCAGCAAGCGGCCCGAGATGGCTGCCATCGCCGTCCAGCTGAGCAACCGCGTCATCCTCACCAGCGACAACCCCCGCAACGAGGATCCTGACGAGATCATCCGCCAGATGAAGGAAGGCGTGCCGGCCGAAGCACACAACAAGGTGCTCTCCATCACCGACCGTCGCGAGGCCATCCGCACCGCCGTGGCCCTGGCCCGCAAGGGCGACATCATCCTGCTGGCCGGCAAGGGTCATGAGGACTATCAGATCATCCAAGGCGTAAAGCGCCATTTCGACGATAAAGAGGAACTGTCCAACGCATTAAATGAGAAGTAAGCCATGTTATACTACCTGTTTCAATACCTAGACCGAATCAACTTCCCCGGAGCGGGTGTCTTCACCTACGTCACCTTCCGTGCCGCCGTCGCCATCATCCTCGCCCTCATCGTCTCGGTCTGGTTCGGCAACAGCTTCATCAAGTTCCTCAAGCGCAAGAAAATCGTCGAGACGCAGCGCGACGAGGCCACCGACCCGTACAACACCCAGAAAAAAGGCGTGCCCACCATGGGCGGCGTCATCATCATCACGGCCATCCTGATCCCAGTGCTGCTCATCTGCAAGCTCCACAGCGTATACACCATCCTGATGGTCATCACCACCCTGCTACTTGGCGCCATCGGTTTCGCCGACGACTACGTCAAGACCTTCAAGAAGAAGAAAGACGGCATCCGGCCCGCCGTCAAGCTCGGCGGCCAGGTCCTGCTCGGCCTCATCGTGGGTCTCACCCTGCGTTTCAGCCCTGCCGTGCACATCAACGAGACCGTGCAGCTGAAAATCGAAGACAACAAGGAAGTCGTGGTCAAGAGTCCCGACGTGAAGTCCACCCGGACCACCATCCCCTTCCTGAAGAACCATAACCTCAACTACGCCAACCTATTCAAATGGGCCGGCCCCAAATGGATGTACAACCTGGCATGGATCTTCCTGGTGCTGCTCACCGTGTTCATCGTGGCGGCGGTCAGCAACGGCTCCAACCTCAACGACGGCATGGACGGCATGGCCTCAGGCAACTCCGCCATCATCGGGCTCACCCTGGTGATCCTGGCGTATATCTCCAGCAACGCCGTCACGGCCAGTCACTTCGACCTGATGTACATCCCTGGCAGCGAAGAGCTGGTGGTGTTCATGGCCGCCTTTGTCGGGGCCCTGATCGGTTTCCTGTGGTTCAACTCCTACCCTGCCCAGATCTTCATGGGCGACACGGGCAGTCTGACCATCGGCGGCATCATCGCCGTCTCGGCCATCATCATGCACAAGGAGTTGCTGCTGCCCCTGCTCTGCGGCGTTTTCCTCTTCGAGATCCTCTCCGACCTCGACGTGAAGCGCTTCGTCAAAACCGGGAAGAAACACCGCATCTGGAAGAAAGGGCCCTTGCACGACCATTTCCGTACCAGCTACAGCGACTTCAAGAAGGCCTGGCCCAACAGCACCGTCACCTTCAAAGGACGTGGCGAGGGATACAACACCGTGCACCACGAGGTGAAGATCACCATCCGATTCTGGATCATCACCATCCTGCTGGCCGCCTTCACCCTAATCACCTTCAAGATACGATAATAAACAACAGAACCATGAGATACTTATTCGAAAAAACGGAAAACCTCGCACAAAAGCGTTCGGTCAACATGGCCTCGGGCATTTCTTCTAAGATCCTTGAGATCCGGAAGGAGAGCATCAAGAACTGCATGGGCGACCTGCAGAGCCAGTCGCATCGGCAGCAGTACATCGACAGCGTGGACGGCGTCATGTACTACGACGACTCCATGGCCGAGAGCGTCAACGCCACCTGGTTCACCTTCGAGAACATCGTCAACCCGGTGGTCTGGATCGTGGGAGGCAGCTGCCACAACAACTACAGCGAGCTCATCGAGGCCGCCAAGAAACGGGTCCGCGCCATCGTCAGCCTGGGCTCGGAACAAGAAAACATCGAGATGACCTTCAAGGGCAACGTGAACGAGATCTACGAGGCCGCCTCCATCGCCGAGGCCGTGAACATCGCCTCCATCGTCGCCCAGGAAAACGACATCGTACTGTTCTCCCCCGCCTGCAAGGACCAACAGATGGGCTATGCCGAACGGGGTGAGGCCTTTGTGAACGAAGTGAAGAAACTGAACCAATAAAAACACTGGGACGTGAACCGCATCAACAGGATATTGAAAGGCGACCGGGTCATCTGGGTGGTGGCGCTCCTGCTAGGAGTGATCTCCCTGTTGGCCGTGTACAGCGCCACGAGCTCCGAGGCCCATGTCAAGGTCGGTGCCTACAACGAGATGGTCTTGATGAAGCATGCCGCCACGCTCCTGGGCGGATTCGTCATGATGTTCCTCGCCTCGCGCATCGACTACCGGCATTTCTCGAGAGGCATCGAGCTGGTGCTGCTGTTTTGCGTCATCCTGCTGGTGTTCACCTACTTCTTCGGAAGCCGCATCAACGGTGCCTCGCGCAGCATCATGGGATTCCAGACCTCCGAGCTGGCCAAGATCGTGCTGATCGCCTACCTAGCCAAGTACATCGTGGTATGGGGCGCCAAAGACTACAAATTCAAGGAACTGCTGGTGCCCATCGTGCTGCCCATCTTCCTAATTGTGGCCCCCATCTTCCCCGAGAACCTCTCCACGGCCGCGATGCTCTTCGTGGTCTGCATGGTGATGCTGTTCATCGGACAGATCAAGTTCGGCTACATCATGGCCATCATCGGCATCGCCATCCTGGGCATGGGGCTGTACATCCTCACCGACGACATGGTGGCGAGCGTCCGCAACAACCGCTACGAAAAAGTGGTGGCCGCCGCCGAACAGCATCCCGAAGACGCCAAACTGCAGGAAAAGGCCAAGAAAAAGCCCAGGGTCAGCCGCGTGAAGACCTGGCAAGGCCGTATCGAAGCCGCCAAACTCGAGAAGGAAGCCAAGAAGGCTGCCGGCACCGACACCGCGAAGGCACCCCTGCAGATCGACGACCGCAACGCCCAGAAGATGTACGCCAAAATCGCCGTCGCTTCGGGAGGCGTGTTCGGCAAGGGCTCCGGAAAGAGCCGACAGCGCAACTTCCTGCCCCAGCCCTTCTCCGACTGCATCTATGCCATCATCATCGAGGAATATGGACTCTTGGGAGGCATCTTTGTGATGCTGCTCTATATCATCCTGCTCACCCGAGCCACCAAGGTCGTCAAGAAACGGCCGCTCAGTTTCGGGGCCATGCTGTCGTTCGGCATCGCCTTCATCATCATCATGCAGGCCATGATCAACATGGGGGTGTCGACCGGGTTGATGCCCATTACCGGACAGCAGCTGCCCTTCATCAGCAAAGGCGGATCGTCGATGTTGATGACCGGGTTCTCGATCGGGATGATCATCAGTGTAACCCGAAGCCTGGAAGAAGACGGAAGACAACATACAGAAGAAGAAACGGAAGACGCAAAAGATGAAGCGGTAGAAGAAGAAATGGTAGAAGAAAATGAGGTAGCAGAAGGAATGGCATAAACAGGGGCAACCGCACCCCGTTAGGGGTGCCCTATCGGTAGCCACGGGGTTGACCAACGGGAAACCCCTGGAACAAAAAACGGTAGGGGTTGACCAATGGGAAACCCCTGGAACAAAAAACGGTAGGGGTTGACCAACGGGAAACCCCTGGGACAAAAAACGGTAGGGGTTGACCAACGGGAAACCCCTGGAACAAAAAACGGTAGGGGTTGACCAACGGGAAACCCCTGGGACAAAAAAGAAAACAAAGAAACAATAAACGAATAGACCATGAAATTTGTCATCAGCGGAGGCGGAACAGGCGGACACATCTTCCCCGCCATTGCCATAGCGGACGCGCTCAAGCGGCGCTGCCCCGAGGCGGAAATCCTCTTTATCGGCGCCGAAGGCCGTATGGAGATGGACCGGGTTCCGAAAGCCGGATACAAGATCGAAGGACTGTGGATCAGCGGGTTCACCAAAGACCTCTCGCTGCTGAGTCTGCCTTTTAAGATCGTCAGCAGCCTCAAGAAGGCAAGGAAGATCCTCAAGGAGTTCCAGCCCGACGCCGTGATCGGCGTCGGGGGCTTCGCCAGCGGCCCCACCCTCAAGGCGGCCAACTGGCTGGGTATCCCCACCATCATCCAGGAGCAGAACTCCTACCCGGGCAAGACCAACCGCAACCTGGGTGCCAAGGCCAAGGCCATCTGCGTGGCCTACAACGGCCTCGACCGCTGGTTCCCCCAGATGAAGCTCCACTTCACGGGCAACCCGCTGCGCAACAACATCAACGGCAACTGCGACCGTGCGGAGTCGGCTGCCTACTTCGGTGTCGATCCTGCCAAGCCCATCGTGTTGCTGGTAGGCGGCAGCCAGGGCGCCCTGGGCATCAACAAAGGCATCTCCGCCCAGATCGAGAAGTTCAAGGACAGCGACATGCAGCTCATCTGGCAGACCGGCAAGTTCTACTACGACGAAGCCGTCAAGGAGGTGAAGAAGGCACACCTGGAAGACCACATCAAGCCCACCGTGTTCATCGACCGAATGGACTACGCCTATTCGGCCGCCGACGTGGTCATCTCCCGGGCGGGTGCCATCTCCATCTCGGAGCTCGCCTTGGCACAGAAACCCGTCATCTTCGTGCCGTTGCCCACCGCCGCCGAGGACCATCAAACCAAGAACGCGATGCAACTCGTCGACGCCGGTGCCGCCCTGATGGTACGCAACGACGAGACCGAGCTGGTGCTCATCCCGAAGCTGCAGGAGCTGTTGCGCGACAAGAACAAGCAGGAGGAAATGAAGGCCAACATCGTCCAGTTTGCCCGTCCGAATGCAGCGAACGACATTGTAGACATCATTTTGAAAGCCATCAACAAACAAGAATAAGACAAACAAGTAAAGACAACCATGAATAACGAAGGGATGAAACGGGTGTATTTCGTAGGCATCGGCGGCATCGGCATGAGCGCCTTGGCACGGTATTACCAGAGCCGGGGCTGGGCGGTGTCGGGCTACGACCTTACCCCCTCTCCCCTGACCCGACAGCTGGAACGTGAGGGCATGGCAATCCATTATGAAGACCTACCTGAATCATTGCCTGCCCTCATCGACCTGGCCGTCTATACCCCTGCGGTACCCTCCAGTCTGGGCGAGCTACAGGCCCTCCGTAGCCGCAACATCCCGTTGCTGAAACGCTCCGAGGCACTCGGCTTGATCTCCAAGGAGCATTACACCATCGCCGTGGCAGGCACTCACGGCAAGACCACCACCACCGCCATGGTGGCCCACATCCTCAAGGAGAACGGCGTCGACATGACCGCCTTCATCGGCGGCATCGCCAACAACTTCGGCAGCAACCTCCACCTGGGCCGCGGTCCCGAGTCGGTGCTGGTGGTGGAAGCCGACGAGTACGACCGCTCCTTCCTGCGGCTGGCCCCCAACATCAGCATCGTCAACGCCATCGACGCCGACCATCTCGACATCTACGGCGACCAGCGCCATCTGGTGGAAGGCTTCGAGCAGTTCGCCGCGCTCAGCGACGACTGCGTCATCGTCAAGGAAGGCCTCGCCCTGGAGGGTGAGACCGCCCCACAGCTGCGTTTCGGCTTCGGCCCGGACAACGCATTCCAGGCCAGCGACATCGAACAGCACGACGGCGAGACCGACTTCGTGCTTGTCCACGACGAGGAGCGCACCCCCGTGCATCTGAACATGGCGGGCCTCCACAACGTGCTGAACGCCACCGCCGCCTTCGCCGCCACGGCCACCTTGGGCCTCGAGCCCGAAGGCATCGCCGCCGCGCTCGCCACCTTCCGGGGCGTGCAGCGCCGTTTCGACATCCGGGTGAAGAACAGCCGTCATTGCTACATCGACGACTACGCCCATCACCCCGAAGAAATAAAATCTTGTCTGTCGGCCATCAAGACGTCATTCCCCTCCAAACGGGTGACGTTGGTCTTCCAACCGCATCTCTTCACTCGTACACGCGACTTCATGGAAGACTTTGCCAGCGCGCTGGCAATGGCCGACGACCTGATTTTACTTGACATCTACCCCGCCCGCGAGCAACCCATCGAAGGCGTCACCTCCCAGGCCTTGCTCGACCGGATCACCATACCCAACAAATGCCTCTGCCCCAAGGAACGGCTGCTCGAGCTCATCGACGCACGCCGTCCCGAGCTGCTGGTCACCATGGGCGCAGGCAATATCGACCGCTTTGTGGAACCGCTTCAAACGATGATCAGCCAATGGTAAAGAAGATCTTGCGCATCGTATTATGGGCCCTGACGGGAGCCGCCTTGGTGGTGCTCTTCGTCTTCGGACGGAAGTGGTACCTCGAGACCACGCTGAAGGGCGTGCGTTTCGACCTGGAGCGACACCACCCCACAGGCTTTGTCGAGCACGACAGCGTGGTCGGTTACATGGAAGCCCTGTGCAACCTCGAAGGCCAGACGCCCCTCCACCGCATCAAGCTGCGGGAGGTGCAACAATACCTCAACAACAACCCCTGGGTGGAACAGTCGGGCGCCTACATCGGCCTCAACGACACGCTCATCATCCACGCCAAGGAATACGAGCCCGTGCTCCGCGTCTTCAACCAGAACACCCAGTCGGTCTATGTCACCGCCGAGGGCATGCTTCTCCCATCGAGCGAGCACTACACCCCGAGGATGCTGCTGGCCAGTGGCCAATTCGACTTCAACGTGCTGAAGCACCGCTGCCCTGTGTCAGACAGCCTCTATCTCGGGTCGGGCATCCAAGAGGCGCTGCACATCGCCCTGGCCATCCAGCGCGATCCTTTCCTGAACAGCTGCATCGGGCTGATCCATCGGAACAGCCGCAACGAATATGAACTCATGGTCAACAACCTCGACGCACGCGTCGTGCTGGGCGACACCTGTCTGGTGGACACCAAGCTGGCACGGCTCCGGACCCTGCTGGAAAAATACCTCGGGACGGAGGAACTGAACGGGTACAAGACCTTGAACCTACGCTATAAAAATCAAATCGTGTGTACAAAATAATAACATTATGAGTGAAGGAAAAATCATCGTAGGATTAGACATCGGCACCACTAAGATCGCCTGCATCGTAGGCCGCAAGGGCGCCAATGGCAAAATCGAGATCCTGGGTTACGGCAAAGCCGCATCCACAGGAGTAAGCAGGGGCATCGTGACCAACATCGACGAGACCGTCAACGCCATCAAGACGGCAGTCGACGAGGCGTCGGCACAGTCGAACGTGGACATCAAGTCCGTCAACGTAGGTATCGCTGGCCAGCACATCAAGAGCCTCCAGCACCGGGGCGTGATGATGCGCGACAACCGCGACATCGAGATCAGCGAGGACGAGCTTGAGAAACTGCGTCAAGACACCTTTAAGATCAACATGACCCCCGGCGAGGAGATCATCGACGTCATCCCGCAGGAGTACTATGTGGACGGCGAGATCGGCACCACCCCGAAAGGCATGCTGGGCAGCAAGCTGGAGGCCAACTTCCATGTGATCATCGGACAGACGGCCGCTGCCATGAACATCCAGAAATGCATCGAACGCGCCGGCTTGGAGATGGATCACATGATCCTGGAGCCCATCGCCTCGGCCGAGGCCGTGCTCGACGAAGAGGAGAAGGAAGCGGGTGTGGCCCTCGTTGACATCGGAGGCGGCACCACCGACATCGCCATCTTCCATGAAAACAAGATCTATCACTCCGCGGTCATCCCGTTCGGAGGCAACATCATCACCGAAGACATCAGCAAGGGTTGTTCCATCATCCGCCGCTACGCCGAGGACGTCAAAGTCAAGTTTGGATCGGCCGTGGTCAGCGAGAACCGTGACGACGAGCTGGTGTCGATTCCGGGCATCCGCAACCGGCCACCCAAGGAGATCTCCTTCAAGAACCTCGCCCACATCATCCAGGCCCGCATGGAAGAGATCTTCGACCTCACCAACTACGAGATCCAGAAGGTCAACTCCCAGCACCAGCTCATCGCAGGCATCGTGCTCACCGGTGGTGGCGCCATGATGAAACACATCCAGCAACTCGCCGCCTTCAAGACGGGACTCGACGTACGCATCGGCTATCCGAACGAGCACCTCTCCGAAGACACCGCCAAGGAACTCGCCAGCCCGATGTACGCCACGGGTATCGGTCTTGTCATCGAAGGCATCGCCCGTGCGGAACACCAGGAGCGCATGGAACGGCTCCACAAGAAAGAGCCCGTGACCGTCATCCCCAAGGAAACCCCCAAAGAGGAACCGGTTGAACCCATCGAGGACACCGAAGAGGACACTGGCCGTCGCAGCCGCCGGAAGCCCCGCAGCGGAAAATCCGGGCACAAGGGATTCGACTTGACCCAGATCATCACCAAGTTCTTCTCAGCAGACGAAATTAACGAATAATAAAACACTATAAAACTATGGAAAGCTATACTAATAACGATATGTTTAAGCCGCTCTGCGAGAAGCCGTCGAACTACATCAAGGTGATCGGTGTAGGCGGTGGCGGCGGCAACGCCGTGAACCACATGCTCGAAGAAGGCATCCAAGGCGTGGACTTCGTACTCTGCAACACCGACTACCAGGCCCTGACACGCAGCCAGGTGCCCACCAAGATCCACTTAGGCAAGCGCGAGCTGGGTGCCGGCAACGACCCCAACGTGGGACGCGAAGCCGCCCTGAGTAGCGAAGACGAGATCAGCAAGGTCCTCGACGACCATACCAAGATGCTGTTTGTGACCGCCGGCATGGGTGGCGGCACCGGCACGGGCGCCGCCCCGGTGGTGGCCCGCATCGCCAAGGAGAAGAACATCCTCACCGTCGGCATCGTGACGCTGCCCTTCGAATGCGAGGGACGCCGCCGCAAACAGCAGGCCCAGGCAGGTATCGAGGAACTCAAGAAGAACGTCGATACCCTCATCATCATCAGCAGCGACAAGCTCCGCGACGAATACGGCAACATGAAACTCACCGAGGCCTTCAAGAAAGCCGACGACGTGTTGACCACCGCCGCCAAGGGCATCGCCGAGATCATCACCGTGACGGGCTATGTCAACGTCGACTTCGAGGACGTCAAGACCGTAATGAAAGACAGCGGCCGCGCCATCATGGGTACCGGCCGTGCCCGCGGCGAGAACCGCGCCGAGGAAGCCATCAAGCTGGCCATCAACTCCCCGCTGCTCAACGACTCCAACATCGAAGGCGCCAAGAACGTGCTGCTCTACATCACCAGCGGCACCGACGAAGTCTCGCTCGACGAGGTGGTCGAGATGACCGAATACACCCAGAGCATCTGCGGCAACTGCTCCGATGTGATCTGGGGTAACGGCATCGATGAGTCGCTGGGCGACGAGATCAGCGTGACCCTCATCGCCACCGGCTTCGAGAGCAACAGCAAGCCGGAAAACAGGATGCCGAAGGTGGAGGCCAAGAGCCAGAAGCCGGAAGTGTGCGTGCCGCTCACGACCCCTGAGGTGTCGCAGCACCGCACCGTGCATCAGCTGAACGAGACTCAGGCACCGGCCGAAGCCAAGGCCGAGCCTGCCCCGACCGCCCCGATGGCTTCGCAGCCGGCAGCACAGCCTGCCGCCCAACCCGTGGCACAGCCGCTACCTGAAACACCTTCCGTGCCGGAGGACCACAACGAGACCCCGCATCCCGTAGTGCACACCCTCGACGAAAAAGACGACCGCCTCACCTTCGAGGCCCCGGCCTTCAAGCCCGAACCGGCCCCCGTCAGCGAACCGGTGAGCGTCACGCCCCAGCCGGAGCCGACGCCCAGCGTGAAGGTGTTCGACAACCCCTTCGCCACCAACCACGATGATGACGAAGGCTTCGAGTTCTCCAACTACCGCAGCAACGACTTCGCTGCCCAGGAAGCCCCCGCGGAGACGGCCACCATGGTCATTGAATCCCCCAAGACCAAGGCCTACGACCCCAAGGAGGAACTCAAACGCAACCGTCTCAGAGCCCTGAGCCTCAACTTCAAGACCCAGAAGGGCCTCGAAGAGCTGGAGCGCCAGCCGGCCTACATGCGGAGAGACATGAACTACGAGGAGACCATCCCCGAGGAAGAGGTTTCCCGTTACGCGTCAACCGGCAAGGGAATCAGTTCCGAAAACTCATTCCTGCACGACAACGTTGACTAAATCTAAAACAATTTCCTCACAAAGGCCGTCGACGAGCGCTGAAGAGTGTGTAGTCGACGGCTTTCTTTTTTGGATAAAAACCCCTATCTTTGCACTTCCAAACAGACTACAACAGGCATGGGCACCCGAATCCGCATCACACTTTGGCTGACGACACTGCTGATGATGGCTTTGTCCGTCCAAGGACAGACGTTCCGCAACGACTTCGAGAACGGCTACACCTGGTATCCGCCCTGGACCAACATCAGCCTCACGGCAGACACCCTTCTGGTGGAGCATGCCGACAGCCTCACCCCCCTCGACGCTCCAACGGCCTTCGACACCGTCATCGACCACCGGTGCGTCTGCGAACCCGGCCGGGAGTTCGGACTGGGCTTCAGCTACGCCCTTCCCGACAGCCTCAGCGGGCGCAACCTGCACCTGGCCTATCAGGCCGACTACCGGTTCCCCGACACCTTGGTCGAAGGACAGCTCGTGGTGGCCATCAAAGAGGACGACCACTATGCCTTTTGGCAGAGCCATCTCCTGCGTCCCTACGCCAACGACAGCGCAGCCTGGTTCCGGGTGTCCCTGGAACTCAACCTCCCTGCCGACCAACTCCACGGAAACACCCTCAACCTCTATCTGTGGAACGACCATCAGCAGCGGATCCTCATCGACAACGCCTCGATCACCCTGACGGCCTGGACCCTGCCCAGCTACCTACCCGACCTGGGCCTCACGAAAGACCTGCCCCAAGAAAACGACCTGTTCCTCAGCATACCCGGCGACACCCTGCCGCTCACCTACCCCATCGGATGGCTCAATGAATATGTCCTCGACGGCGACAGCTTGACGGACTATCAGCCTTTCACGAAAGGAAACGGACAGCAATGGATGGAAGGTTCCTCCATCGACACCACCTACCTCACTTTGACGGAACACGACGGCAACCGCATCCTACGCCTCCACACCACCTTCCATAAAGACTGCCTCCTGCTGCGGCAAGCCCTTGTCGTTCCCTTCGTCGACAGCATTCTGACCGTCTATCGCAGGAACCTGGCAACCGACACCACCCTGTTCCAAACCGAGTATTACCTTGACCGTGAAGGCTTCAAGGTGGGAACGGGAGAACGGTGCATCGTGTCCTATCACCCAACCGGCATCTCCTCCACCCAACTGGACGCCACTAACCATGTCGCCTATTTCAACATAGACTACTGGAGAGACCATCCATTGATCCATTACCCCTTAAACGACACGCTGGAAGACCATTTCGAGGACCGCTCCGGCCGACCCATATCCCATGACGACGAATGGACCCATGCCCTGTCGCTTTCCACAGGCAATGACGTCCAACACCTGCCCAGGATCAGCCCCGTCCCCTACGGCTATGCGTCGGGCATCGTCTTTACGGAACACGCCGACTGGACCGACCTCCGCACCCATCGCGCCATCCTCTTCGGAAGCGAAACCATCACCCAAGCCAAAGACGCCACGGGCGGTTTCGTGTACTACGGCATCCCCATGACCAAGAGCGTGTTTTACAACAACCCCGACAGGATCACCAATGCCGACGCCAGCCACGGCACCTTCCCCGGACTGCAAGCCACCATCAAGACCGACAAGGGGTTCGAGAAACTCCTGAAGCAGCTGTACCGGCTTGGCTTCGACCTCTGCCTGCACACCCCGGAACAATACACCACCACTCCAGGCAACCTCAAGGAGGCCCTGGACTATATGCAACGCCACTTCAAGTCCACCACCTGGATCGACCATGGCTACAACAACGGCTCTAAGCACAACCGCGAAGACCTGGTGTGCGATGGGCTGAACCCAGCTTCGGCCGCCTTCGCCGCCGACCCGTGGCTACGCCACGGCGTACGGTACCTCTGGAACGCCTATTACGAAGAAAACCGCATGGAGTCCTGGTGCTTCGACAACCACCTTGTACAGCCCTATCCCGGCTTCGGCGACGCCCTGCCCAACCGGCAAATCACCCCCATCGCTGGCCACGAGGGGTTCCTCACCTGGTCGACGCCCTCCACCTTGGACGCCAACAGCGACCTCGACTGGAACTTCTACTACAGCGAGGAACGGTTGCAGAAGCTCGTCGACCAGCACAGTGTCCACATCACCCACGTCTATCCCGCCTGGGTCGATCCGGCACGGGGGTTCTGGACCTACGACACCGACAGCACCTGCATCGCCCTGCCGGGCATGAACCAGGCCCTGGCCCGCATCGCCGCCTTGCGCGAGCAGCACCAGCTGCTTCCCATGACGGTCAAGACGTACCTCGACCACTATGCGGGCCTACTGGAAGTGGAATACCAGGTGCTCGACGACGGGCACATCCAAGTGTCCAACACGGGACGTCGAACCATTAAAGGCTTTACCTTGGTCTGCCCCACCCCCATCCGTTTCGAGGATCTTCGTCCTTACGAATACAGGAAATCCGGCGGACAGTATTATATCTGGTTTGATCTCAAAGCCAACGACAGCGTCGTCATTCAAATCGTGAATTGAAAACCCCTTGCTAACCGCTGAATGCCATGAAAAAGATATCCATTTTCGTCTCCGGCAACGGAACCAACCTCCAGCGCATCGCTGAATACTTCAAAAACAACCCCGACGTTGAGATCGTCAACGTGATCTGCAACAACCCCAAGGCCTATTCCATCGAGCGGGCCAAAAAGCTGGGCATCCCCGTCCGGATGGTCAACCGCCAGGAATTCAACAGCCCTGCCTTCACGCAGGAAATGGCCGACCTGCAGCTCGACCTCATCGTACTGGCCGGCTTCCTCCTGAAGGTACCGGCAAGCCTCATCCAGGCCTATCCCAGGAAGATCGTCAACATCCACCCCGCCTTGCTGCCCAACTACGGGGGCAAGGGCTTCTACGGCGAACATGTGCACGAGGCCGTGGTCGCCGCCAAGGAGCCCTTCTCGGGCATCACCGTCCACTACGTGGACGAGATCTACGACAACGGGGAGATCATCCTTCAGGCCTATACCAAATTGGACGAAAAAGAAACGCCTGACTCCCTGGCGGCAAAGATCCACCAACTGGAGCAGGCGTATTTCCCTGTGGCAATCGAGCAGGTGTTAGCTCGGTAGATGTTCCGCGATACGGGCGATCATCTCGTCGATCTGCTTACCGTAATCCTCGGTGTAACCCGGGTTCTGCTTGAAGAGCTCGTGGCAGGCCTTGATGTCGTCGATCAGTTCCTGCACCGCCGCCGGATCGTTGTAAAAGACGCATGACGGATCCGTGTAGAGTTCTTCCTCCGGTTCATCTTCTTTCATTTCCTCCATGATTTCCTCGGCGGGCGTCGTGGCATAGACATCCATCATGTTCGCATAGAATTCTTCGCAGTCTTCACGTAAGGTGGCGGACATTTCATCGCCATAGTTCATATCGTCGATCCGCCACTGGCCATTCTCCCACAGGAGATGCAGGACGTAAGGCTCGTCGTAGCAGCCTTCATCGACGTAGCGCATCGCGACATCGCAATGCAACGAATCGATCGGCCGGACCCCCTCGATAGACACCGTTTGCTCTTCGGAGCAGGCATCCGTGATGCCGGTGTTCCATCCGAAGCCCCTACAGAATTCACCATAGTAGTGAACGCTCTGCGCCTTTTTTTGCAAGGCCAGCATGTCGGCACTCAGCAATTGATCCATGTCCAAATAATCGTTCAACTGCATCATTTGTTCCACCTGCTGCTTCACGAAAGCCTCGGTTTGGTATTCCGGGACGGCAGGGGTTTTCGTTTGGTTGCAAGCCAGGGCCATGACGGCCAGACCGGCAAACAAGGCAATTTTAAATGCTTTCATCTTTTTATTGTTAAGGTTGTTTATTCGGTAGGCAGGGCCTTGAAGCCGTTGCCCATGATCTCGGAGCTCTCGATGACGTTGACGAAGGCATTCGGGTCGAGGAAGCGGAGGTTGGCCTTCAGTTTCACCAGGTCGCTGCGGTTCAGCGTCACATAGATCATCTTGCGCTCAGCGCCTTGATAGAGGCCACTGCCGGCAAACACGGTACCGCTGCGGTCGAGGTCCTTGATGATGAAGTCGCGCACCTCCTCCACCTTGTCGGTGACTACAAAAGCCGTCTTGTAACTCTTTACGCCTTCCACCACCAAGTCGATGATCTTGCTCTCGATGAAGATCAGGATGACGGAGTAGATGGGCAGGCGGATGTCTTCGAAGGCCACCAGCGTGGACAACGAGATGATGCTGTCGACGATGAGCACCAACGTGCCGAGGCTGATCTTGGTGTATTTGTGGGCGATCATGGCGATGATGTCGGAGCCGCCCGAGGTGGCACCCGAACGGAAGATCACGCCGATGGCGACGCCGTAGATCAGGCCGGAGACCACCGTGTTCAAGAAGAAGTCGGGCATGAAGTAACGCTGAACCTCACCGTCCATGAAGAACAGGGACGACTGCATCTCGGCATCGAAGAAGGCTCCGTCGTGGATGAGCGGCGCATAGCCCCACCAGGTCTCCAGGATATAGGTGAATACCGGGATCAAGATCACGGAGATCACCGTCTTGATGCCAAACCTGGGCCCCAAGATGATGGTGCCGATGATCAGCAGCGGGATGTCCATGCAGATACCCGCCAGGGAGATCTTCCACCCCCACAGCGCGTTGAACACGTTGGCCAAGCCATACACGCCTCCAGGCGCCAGGTGGTAGGGGTTCACAAACATCACATCGCCCACGGCGAACAACGCCGAGCCCAGCACGAGCAAGGCGTATGACACGATTTGCTGCTTCAGTTTCTCGTTCTTCATGGTTCAGTAGTTCGGTTTAGCGTTTCGCTGCCATCACAGCAGTTTCTTCTTCAAAGTTTCGATCATGTCGACCGTCATCTTGTCGAGGTCGTATTTCGGGTTCCAGCCCCACTCGTTGCGGGCGCAGCTGTCGTCCATCTTGTTCGGCCAGCTGTCGGCGATGGCCTGACGGATCGGGTCGAACTTGTACTCCATCTCGAAGTTCGGATAGTACTTCTTGATGGCGTTGTAGATGATCTCCGGGTCGAAGCTCATGGCCGTCACGTTGAACGAGTTGCGGTGCACCAGCTTGCTCGGATCGGCCTCCATGATGTCCACCATGGCGTCGAGGGCGTCGGGCATGTACATCATGTCCATGTAGGTGCCCTTGCTGATGGGGCAATAGAACTTCTCGCCCTTGACCGCGGCATAGTAGATCTCCACGGCGTAGTCGGTAGTGCCGCCACCGGGAAGGGTCAGGTTGCTGATGAGTCCCGGGAAACGGACGCTGCGGGTGTCGACACCGAAGCGGGTGAAGTAGTAGTCGCTCAGCAGCTCACCCGTCACCTTGGTCACACCGTAGATGGTGTTCGGGCGCTGGATGGTGTCTTGCGGCGTGTTGTCGTGCGGGGTGGAAGCACCAAAGGCGCCGATGGACGAAGGCGTGAAGACAGCACAATTGAAGACGCGCGCGGTCTCCAGACAGTTCACCAAGGAGCCGATGCCGACGTTCCAACCCAGCATGGGGTTCTTCTCGGCGGTGGCCGAGAGGATGGCGGCAAGGTTATAGATGGTGTCGATGTTGTAGCGTTTCACCACATCGACGATCTGCATGATCTGTGTTGAATCGATTCTTTCGAAGGGACCGCTCTCCGCGATCTCACCGGTCAAAGGGCGAAGATCCGAAGCCACCACATTCTCGTTTCCGTAGGTGGCACGGAGCTTCTTCACCAATTCCGTTCCGATTTGTCCACCGGAACCAACAATCAATATTTTTTTCATTTGAGTCTGCAGTTTGTGGTTAACAGTTGGCAGTTCACCAAAAACTGCCAACTGCCAACGGATAACGATTATTTAAGAATTCCCAGTTCCTTACCGATCTTGACGAAGGCGGCGATGCACTTGTCGAGGTGCTCACGCTCGTGGGCGGCGCTCACCTGGACGCGGATACGGGCTTGGCCCTTCGGCACCACAGGATAGTAGAAGCCCGTGACGAAGATGCCTTCTTCCTGCAACTTGGCGGCAAACTTCTGCGACAGCGGGGCGTCGTAGAGCATCACGGCGCAGATGGCCGACTGTGAGGGCTTGCAATCGAAGCCGGCCTCGGTCATCTTCTTGATGAAGTAGTCGGTATTGGCGTGCAGCTTGTCCTGGAGGGCGTTGGTCTCGCTCATCATCTCGAACATGCGGATGCCCGCGGCCACGAGGCCCGGAGCCATCGAGTTGGAGAAGAGGTACGGACGGGAGCGTTGGCGCAGCATGTCGATGATCTCCTTGCGACCGGTGGTGAAGCCACCCATGGCGCCGCCAAAGGCCTTGCCGAGGGTGCCGGTGAGGATCTCGATCTTGCCACGGAGGTTGAAGTGCTCGGTCACGCCACGTCCGGTCTTGCCGACCACGCCGGCGGAATGGCTCTCGTCGACCATCACCATGGCGTTGTACTTCTGGGCCAGTTCATAGATCTTGTCGAGCGGGCAGACATTGCCGTCCATGGAGAACACGCCGTCGGTGACGACGAGACGGAAGCGGCAACCCTGGGCGTCCTGCAACTGCTTCTCGAGGTCGGCCATGTCGGCGTTGGCATAGCGGAAACGCTGGGCCTTGCACAGGCGCACGCCGTCGATGATGGAAGCATGGTTCAAGGCGTCGGAGATGATGGCGTCATCGGGTCCGAGAAGGGGTTCGAACACACCGCCGTTGGCGTCGAAGCAAGCTGCATAGAGGATGGTGTCCTCGGTACCGAAGAACTCGGCGATCTTGGCTTCAAGCTTCTTATGGAGGTCCTGGCATCCACAGATGAAACGCACGGAGGCCATGCCAAAGCCACGGGCGTCCATGCCGTCTTTGGCAGCCTGGATCAGCTCGGGGTTGTCGGCCAGGCCGAGATAGTTGTTCGCGCAGAAGTTGAGACACACCTTGCCGCCAACCATGATTTCAGCGCCCTGGGCGCTTTCGATAATGCGTTCACGCTTGTAGAGGCCATCGGCTTCAATCTGAGCCAATTCCTTCTTCAGATATTCTTGAAAGTTCGTGTACATGGTATAATAGTTTGAAGTTATTCAGTTGTTCAGTTGTTCAGTGCTAACTGATCGTGCCGCAAAGGTACGAAAAGCATCGGTTATCTGTACCGCTTTTTCCGTATTTTTTTCACCTTATTATAAGACACAAAAAAAGCACGGGCCTCTTGGACCCGTGCCTGTGTTATGATGCTTTTGGCAGCGTATTAGCTATTCAGGATACCGCTTTCAATTGCAGACTGGGCAGCATGTGCGAATTGCGACCATTTGATGTAATAAATGATGCAACCTGCAATCGCCAGAAGAAGGCCAATGATGGCAAGGGTTCTGGGTTTCTTGAAGACAGCGATCAGAGCCAGGATGAAGCCAATGGCGCAAATGATGGCTCCCACGATTCTGACGAGAGGAATCAAGCAAAGAAGGAAACCGACCAAAGCAACAACGAAACCGGCGACGCCGAGGCCATTTTTGTTTACATTTTCTGCCATAATCAAATACCCTTTATCCGTGTCGGGCGCAACTTCAAGTGGTTAAAATAAGTGTTTTAGACTGCAAATATAGAAAAAACCACCATGTACCCGACAAAACGCTTAATTTTTTTTTTGAACATTTTTTTTTATCTTTGCCGCCCATTTAATACCATCGACATGGAAAACGCCTTGTACATCTATAACAGCCTCTCGCGCTGCAAGCAACCTTTCAAGCCTTTAAACGCCCCGCATGTCGGCATGTACGTATGCGGCCCCACCGTGTATGGCGACGCCCACCTGGGGCATGCCCGTCCCGCCATCACCTTCGACCTGGTGTTCCGTTACCTGAAACACCTCGGATACAAAGTGCGCTATGTGCGCAACATCACCGACGTCGGCCACCTGGAACACGATGCCGACGAAGGCGAGGACAAGATCGCCAAGAAAGCCCGTCTCGAGAACCTCGAACCCATGGAGGTCGCGCAATACTACACCAACCGCTACCATGCTGCCATGGACAAGCTCAACGTGTTGCGTCCCTCGATCGAGCCCCATGCCTCGGGTCACATCATCGAGCAGATCGCCATGGTGCAGAAGATCCTCGACAACGGCTATGCCTACGTCGAGAACGGCTCGGTGTATTTCGATATCGAGAAATATAACAAGGAGCATCCTTACGGCATCCTTTCGGGACGCAACTTCGAGGAGATGCTCAACACCACCCGCGAGTTGAGCGGCCAGGAAGAGAAGCACAACCCCGTGGACTTCGCCCTGTGGAAGAAAGCGGAACCCAAGCACATCATGCGCTGGCCTTCGCCTTGGAGCGACGGCTTCCCTGGATGGCATGCCGAATGCTCGGCCATGGGCTGCAAGTACCTCGGCGAGACCTTCGACATCCACGGCGGCGGCATGGACCTCATGTTCCCCCACCACGAGTCGGAGATTGCGCAGAGCGTGGCCGCCACCGGCAAACAGCCCGTGGTGTATTGGATGCACAACAACATGATCACCATCGGCGGACAGAAAATGGGCAAGTCGTTGGGCAACTTCATCACCCTCGACGAGTTCTTCAACGGCAGCCACATCAACGCCAAGGGCGAGGAAATGCTGGCACAGCCCTACAGCCCGATGACCATCCGCTTCTTCATCCTGCAGGCCCACTACCGCAGCACGCTCGACTTCAGCAACGAAGCCCTGCAAGCCGCCGAAAAGGGTTATAACCGCCTGATGGAAGGCGTGAAGACGGCACAAGGCCTGAAAGCCACCGAAGGCGCCGCCGACCTCGATATCCAAAAGATCGTGGACGCCTGCTACGACGCCATGAACGACGACTTCAACAGCCCCATCGTCATCGCCAACCTCTTCGAGCTGGTGCGCATCGTCAACAGCGTCAAAGACGGCAAGATGACCATCAACCCGACCGAATTGACCTTGCTCCAAAAGACGTTGAACGAATTCGTGTTCGACATCCTGGGTTTGGTCGACAGCAACGCCTCCGAAGGCAACGGCGACCTGGTGGAAGGCCTCATGCAGACCATCATCGACATCCGCAAGGAAGCCCGTGCCAAGAAAGATTGGGCCACCTCCGACCTCATCCGCGACGAGCTGGCCAAGTACGACATCGTTTTGAAAGACGGCAAGGAAGGAACCACGTGGAGCAAAAAATGATTTTGGTATTTTGAAATTTTGATTTTTTGGTTTTTACCCCAAGGGGGGCGCTTTTGAGACCAAGGGTTGCCTCCCCGGACATTTTCAACAAACAATGAATAGGCTTTTATTATTTTTGTCATTGGTTTTCGCATCCATCATGGGATTTGCGCAAACCACCCCCAATCTTTGGAACGACCCCCGCAACATCTGGGAAATCGACGCCCGCCTCGGCAAGTATTTTCCTTTTGAAGAACGCCATGCCTACATGAAAAAGCTGCCGCAATACGGCCTTGACCTCCGCGTGGCTCGCCAGACCGACGGCCGCGCCCAATGGGCAAAAGACTTCAACTATCCCGTGTACGGTGCGTTCCTCCGCCTGGAGAAGAACAACGTAGACAGCATCCAGTACAAGTATCGCGACGAGAACGGCTACGAGCAGGAGACCTGGCGCCCCTTGGGCGACTGCATCTCCACCGGCGCCTTCCTCAACGGCCACCTCTACCGGGGCTACCGCTGGTCGTTCGACTACGACCTCATGGGGGGCCTCTCGTTCTGGACCAAGCACGGCGACGAGTTCATCGGCAGCGTCGTCAACGTACACCTCGCCATCGACGCCGGCCCTACCCTTCAAGTCTCCGACCGGCTCGACTTGTTGGTGCGTTATCAGTTCTCCCATTCGTCGAACGCCGCCTTGCGCCTGCCCAACTGTGGCATCAACGTGTTCAGCTGGCTCGCCGGCGTGCGCTATCATCCCAATGGACGCCCCACCCTCCTTCCCAAGGAACAGCCCCGTCCTGCCTTCCAAAAGAGCAATGCCCTCTTCGTCTCCAATGCCGTTGGCCTGCTGCAGACCAACGAATGGATGCGCAGCTATCAGATGCCTGACGGCAGCATGGTGTCCGACATGCCCTCGGAGCGGCCTTACTATTTCGCCGACGTGATCCAATTGGGCTTCCACCGCCAGTTCCATCCCAAGTTCAGCTACGACCTGGCCCTCGACTTCGGCTGGACGGGCGAGACCAAACGCATGTACGAGAAGGCCATTCAGATGTACCACGATGGCCACGAGTACTTCTCGGGCGACGATGCCATTCCGCTCATGGAATACCGTTTCACAAGAGGCCTGCACCTGGCGCCCTCTGCCATGTTCGAGATCAACTACAACCGCTTTGCCTTTTGCCTCGGCGGCGCCTATTACCTCTGGCACGGCATCTATTACGGCACCGACCAACATAAGACCTGGGGGCTGGCGGAGTCGTCGGAGAGCAACTTCGAAGACACTTACCTCCCTCCCTGCTACCGGACTTTTTACGGCCGCTTGGGATTCAAGTATTACTTCGGCGAACACCGTAACCTATTCGTGGGCTCTTTCATGAAGGTACACGAGGTGGTCATCGACTACGCCGAGTTCACCTTCGGCATCAACCTGTTCCAATGGGACAGTAAAAAACAACGATAAGATCCATTTGAATTCCATCGATTATATCGAATGGACTTACGGGATTCTGTTATAAACAAGTAGGGACGTGCCATGGCACGTCCCTACAATCGTTTCAGACGGTTTCAGCAATCAAACCATCAGTGCACCGACCAAACCCAGAATTGCGTAGAATTCGGGAAGAGCGGCGTAGATCAGGGTGTTGGTGAACACGTTGTGACCCTGGCTGACGCCGACGATGCCGTTGGCGCACACCTGGCCTTGACGGATGGCCGAGATCATGCAGGCCAGACCCACGCAGAGGCCCACGCCGAACACGACCAAGCCAGACAGTTCACCTGCCCGCATCTTGTTCAGCAACATGAAGAACGCCACGAAGCCGTAGATACCTTGGGTAGCCGGCAAAGCCGACAACACCATGAAGTTGCCCGATGCCTCGGGACGTTTCTTCAAACCGCCCTCGGCAGCGTTGCCCGCCGTCGAAGTGCCGATGGAACTTCCGATACCTGCCAAGGCCAACACCAGGCCCAGACCGAGATAACCTAAAACTGTTTCTAACATAACGTTTAATATTTAAGATTTAAGATTCTATATTTTTTGATTTCATTGTCAATGTTCGTCACCCAAGGGATGATAGTCGCGTCCCGACCCTTCGTAGCCGGAGTTCTTGAAGAACTCGAGGAAGTTGAGTCGCAAGGGATGCACGAAAGCGCCCAGGATGCACATGGCGATGTTCAGCGTGTGGCCGATCACCACGATGAGGATGAAAGGCAGCCAGCCGATGCCACCGTCACCGAGGGCCTGCTGTCCGATGGCGTTAAACGCCTCGCCGAGCTTGGCGCCGGCCAAACCCAGGGCATACAGACGCAGGTAACTCAGCACGTCGCCCAGCAGTCCCGTGGCGGTGTTGTAGGTCTCCCACAACCCTGCCCCCAGGTTCTTCAGGGGGTTGCGGTGCAGGTCGTTGAGGAAGAAGATGCCCAAGGCCGACAGGCCGCCCAGGATGATGATGACCCATTTGGTCACCGCCTTGTCCATGACGCCCATCAAGGCCAGGCCGCCCACGATGACGCCACCCACGATGAGCAACGTCCATCCCCAGGTGCCCAGGGAGTTGGCAAATCCCTTCTCCTTGGTACTTTGGTACGTCTTGACGATCATGGCCAGGCAGATGTGGACGATACCGACCAGGATGGCCAGCACCATCGTGCCGTCGAACCCGGCGATCGTCGCGGGCAGCATGCATTTCTTCACCGCCTCGGGCAGCCACGTCCACGTGAGCATGTCGGTCGAGAAGAAGGTATGGAACAGGAAGCCCACCACGGTGGTGGCGATGCCCAGGGTGACGCCCAGCGGGGCGATCTTGCCCAAGACCTTCTTCAACGCGAGGCTGCCTAAGATGAGCACCAGGCCGTAGCCCATGTCGCCCATGCAGAAGGCAAAGAAGAGCATGAAGAAGATCGAGATGAACACCGTCGGGTCGAACTCATTGTATTTGGGACGTCCGTACATGTCGGTGAGCAGTTCGAACATCGACACGAATTTGTTGTTTTTCAACTTAATAGGCGGATTGTCATCCACCTTGGCCCGATCGGCCACATAAAAGACATGTTCTTGGTCGAGCAGCGCTCGCAATCCCGCTTCCTTGTCGGCAGGGGCAAAACCCTCGAACACCGTGATGTAATCCTCGGCGGCCTTCTCCCCTGCCACTTGGGCCAGGTGCAGGTCGAGTTTCGAGGCGATGCGGTCCATCTCCTTGCGGAGGTCGCCCTCATGGCATTTCAACTCGGCGAGGTGCTTGTCTTTTTGTTCGATGTCGTCCTGTACGGCGGCAATCTCCTTCTCAAGGGCGGTACAGTCCTTCTCGGGGGCCGGAAGCTCCTTCATCGGGAAGTCATAGCCGTCGCCGTCGGAAACCACCACGAAGTAGGTGTAGCCCCCCTCTGTGGCAATCTCGCTCAGCGCATACCGTTCCTTCCAGGTGGGATCCATGGCCGAGGTCTTGGCCTTGTAGAAATGCAGTTTCAACCCGAGGTCGGCCAGACGTTTGATGCCGTCTACGTCGAAACGGCCCCAAGCCAGGTTCGTCTCAAGGTCTTTCCGAAGCACGGCAAGCTGGTTCTGCGCCTCTTCCTTGGCTTTGACCGTCTCCAGCACGTTGACCGCGAGGTCGCCGTAGGTCTTCTCCGCAAACTCAGCCGGCTCCACCTCCTTGAGGGCAGCGATGGCCTTACGGTAGATCTCGGCACGGTGGGAAAGCTTCTCCGACCGATCGTCGATGGGCTTCCGAGAGCGTGTGATGTCCATCACCCCCACCTCCTGGAGCTTGGCCAGAAAGGCGTCGGCGTCGCCGCTGAACAGGATGAAGTCATATTTCGTCATTTCAGTTACCATGATCCGCCTCCTCTTCTTCGAGTATGTGTTTGTTTTTCACGATCTTCTGGGAGGCTTTGGAGAGGTTCTCCTCGTCTTCCATATACCGTTTGATCTTGCGTATGGCCTCCTGATAGCCCGGGATCTGTACCTTCTCGTACAGGTTCACCTTTTGGGTGGTCTTCTTGCGCTGGTAGTCGAGGATGCGTGCCGCTTCGGTGTAGACCTCCGATTCGATGCCCAACTGGGCGAGGCTCTTGAGGATGCGCACCCCGTCGGCAAACCAGATCGGCTTGGTGAACAGGTTGATGTCCTTCACCTCGTACAGCACCTCCTCGAGGGCTGGCGTGGGCACACCCGCGATCTTGACCGTCTTGAGCTTCACGTCGGTGATGGTGATCAATCCGGGCTCGAACTCATTCCAAAGCCGTGCCATGTACTCGTACGACTTCAGTTCCTCCTCCAACCGGGCCACAAGATCCTCCGAACGCTGCTTCGCCTTCTTCACCTCCATGCGCAGGGCGCTCTCCTTGCTCTTCAGCGTCGGGAGGGCGCGTGTCCGCGTCTTGAGTTGCTTGTTCAGCTCATTCAGCGAGGTTTTGTTATATTGAAATTTGATGGCCATGTAGTCTATTTCAAGATTTCAGATTTCAAGATTTCAAGATTTCGGATTTCAAGATTTCAAGATTTCCAATACTTTTCAATCAGTTTTTCCTTCAGGCCCGTCTCCGCTTTGGAGAAATACTTGCCGAAGAGCTCCCAGCCCGTGTCGAGCATCTCCTCGATCGAGATGTTGACGTCGATGGCCAGCAGCCGCGTGGCATATTCCTTGGCATAGTCGAGGCAACGCAGGTCGTAGTCGCTCAGGTCGAAGCCGTTCTCCAACTTGGTCTTGGCGTTGGCGGCGTCGGCATAGAGTCGCACCGAAGTATTCATCACGGCGCTGTGGTCCTCGCGGGTCTTCTTGTTCTGCACCAGCTGTTTCAGACGCGACAGCGAACGGAACGGGTCGACGATGACCTTGCCCGAGTCGGGGTCGGCACGGAGGAAGAGCTGTCCCTCGGTGATGTAACCCGTGTTGTCGGGGATGGCGTGGGTGATGTCGCCGTCATTCAGGGTGGTCACGGCAATGATGGTAATGGAACCACCGTCGGGCAGCTGCACCGCCTTCTCGTAGATCTTGGCGAGGTCGGAGTAGAGCGAGCCCGGCATGGAGTCCTTCGAAGGGATCTGGTCCATACGGTTGCTCACGATGCTCAAGGCATCGGCATACAACGTCATGTCAGTGAGCAGCACCAACACCTTCTCGTTCTTGTCAACGGCGAAATACTCCGCCGCAGTCAGAGCCATGTCGGGGATCAGCAGACGCTCGACAGGCGGCTGGTCGGTGGTGTTGACAAAGCTGATGATCTTATGCAGGGCGCCGGCGCTCTCGAACTGGTTCTTGAAGAACAGGTAGTCGTCGTTGGTAAGGCCCATGCCGCCGAGGATGATCTTGTCCACGTCGGCGCGGAGCGCCACCATGCTCATCACTTGGTTATAAGGCTGGTCAGGGTCGGCAAAGAACGGAATCTTCTGACCCGACACCAGGGTGTTGTTCAAGTCGATGCCGGCGATGCCGGTGGGGATCAGCTGAGAGGGCTGACGGCGCTTGTAGGGGTTCACCGAGGGGCCGCCGATCTGTCGGGCCTCGCCTTCCACGGCCGGACCTCCGTCGATGGGGTCGCCGTAGGCGTTGAAGAAACGACCTGCGAGGTCCTCGCTGACATTCAGGGTGGGCGGCTCGCCAAAGAAGGTCACCTCGGCGTTGGTGGGGATGTCCTCCGTGCCGCCGAACACCTGCAAGGTGACGCTGTTATCCTTGATTTTCACCACCTGGGCAAGGCGTCCCGCCACCAGGGCAAGCTCATCGTTGGCCACGCCCTGGGCTTCGAGGGTCACGGTGGCCTTGGTGATGGCACTCAGCTTGGTATAGATACGTTGAAAGGCTTTCTCACTCATGTTTCAGTTCCTCCTTCAGCTGGTTCAGGTATTTGTTGAATTGTTCCGACTGGTATTCCGAATAGTTCATCTGGCGGCAGGTGTTGATCAGTTCCTTGAAGAACGAGGAGCACTGCTCGAAGTTGTCGAACTTGAAGGTGCGGTCGCAGATGCCGAGCACCAAGTCGAGCATGAACTTCTGACGTTCGAGCGGCGTGGAGCCGTCGATGTCGTCGAAGGCATCCTGTTGCAGGATCACGAAGTCGACGAGTTCCGACTTCCAGTATTGCTCGTGGTACGACATCGGAACGCCGTCGTCGCCCAGGATGTTGATCTGTTCGTAGGCGTCCTTGCCTCGGCGGATGATGTATTTCGTCTTGGTGACCTTGTCGACCCAGCCTTTCTCGATCTTTTGGTCCAGGTATTCGATGATCTCGGGATATTCCAGGTATTTCGAATAGGAGTCCACGGGGTCGACAGCCGGGTAGCGCTTCTTGTCGGCACGGTTCTGCGAGAGGCCGTAGAAGCAGCGGGCCGCCTTCTTGGTTGACTCGGTGACCGGTTCCTTCAGGTTACCACCGGCAGGCGACACCGTCCCGATGAAGGTGATGGAACCCGTGGCGCCGTTGTTGAGCTTGACGTATCCGGCACGGGCGTAGAAATTGGAGATGATGGCCGAGAGGTCGACCGGGAAGCCGTCCTGTCCGGGAAGTTCCTCCAGACGGTTGCTCATCTCACGCAAGGCCTGTGCCCAGCGCGAGGTGGAGTCGGCTAGCAGCAGCACCTTCATGCCCATGGCGCGGTAGTACTCGCCCAGCGTCATGGCCGTATACACCGAAGCCTCACGGGCGGCCACCGGCATGTTCGAGGTGTTGCACACGATGATGGTACGTTCCATCAGGCTGCGTCCGGTATGTTTGTCTTTGAGTTCGGGGAACTCGGTGAAGATTTCCACCACCTCGTTGGCACGCTCGCCGCAGGCCGCCATGATGATGATGTCGGCGTCGGCTTGTTCGGCCAGGGCATGCTGCAGCACGGTCTTGCCGCATCCGAAGGGCCCCGGGATAAATCCCGTGCCACCCTCGGCGATGGGGTTCAGCGTGTCGATGCAACGCACGCCCGTCTCCATCACCTTGAAGGGACGCGGTTTCTCCACATAGCCGCCCACAGCCACCTTGACGGGCCATTTCTGCATCATCGTCACAGGCACCTCCTCGCCTTCTGCGTTGGTCAGCGTGGCGACGGTGTCGGTGATCTTGTATTGCCCGGCGGGAGCCACCTGTTTCACGGTGTATGTCCCTTTGAAACTGAAAGGCACCATGATCTTATGAGGCAGCCAGCCTTCTTTGACTTCGCCCAGCCAGTCGGCGGCAGCCACTGCGTCGCCCGCCTTGGCAATCGGTGTGAAGTCCCATTTCTTTTCTTCGTCCAGGGCTTTGGTATATTCACCTCTCTTGAGGAACACCCCTTCCATGGTGGCGAGGTTGTTCTGCAGGCCGTCGAAGTTGCTCGAAAGCAAGCCTGGGCCCAAGGTCACCTCAAGCATGTAGCCTTGGAATTCCACCTTGTCGCCGATCTGCAGGCCACGGGTACTCTCGAACACCTGCACGGAGGCCTTGTTCCCGTTCACCTTGATGACCTCTGCCATCAGCTCGACGCCGTCGAGGTCGATGAAGCAGATCTCATTCTGTGCCACAGGGCCGTCCACCTCCACGGTGACGAGGTTAGCGATGATTCCTGTTACTTTTCCTGTTGTTTTCATATATATGATGTGTTTTTATGATATCTAACGTTTTTGGTCCCAGGGGTTTCGTTCCTCAACCCCGTGGTTACCGACAGACAACCCCTACGGGGTTGCCGGTTCGGAGGCTTGGTCTTCGGGATTCCGGATCTCGTCAAGGAGTCTCTTGAACAACGCCTTCCCCTTCGCCTCGTCGAGCTCTGCCCAACGTTGCACCGTCTTGGCCTTGACCAGAAAGGCAAGGATGGCGTTCATGTTGAAGTAGTCCATGCGGGCGATGTCGGAGGCCTTCTCCCACTTCAGCTCGTCCATCTTCTGTTCCCGATCCACAAAGTCGGTATCCTGAAGGATGTCGCCGATCTGCTTCTCCTCCTCGAAGTCCGCCTCGGGCAGCTCCACGAGGTAGTCGTCGCCGTTCTTCCCCAGACGCTTGGCCAGGTACTGCACCTTGATGTTGCGCAGGCGCCCGTCGAAGTCGAAGTACTCGCGAATGAAACGGTTTTTCGAGGCTGCGGCTTTTTCATAGAAGCCCGGTCCAAGTGTGCCTTCGTCGAAGCCTTCCTCCATGAGCTCGACCAGCTTCCGGTCTTTCTCGGAGAGGAGCTCCATGATGCTTTCCTTGACAGCGGCATAGTCGAAACCCGACCCCTCATAGTCGGAGGTCAGTTCCGGCAGGCCGGCCACGATATAGACGTAGTTATCCATCAGCCGAAGAGGATTTTCTTGGTAGCAGGACGCAGATAGTTGGCGATGAGCTGGGTGAACTCGTCGTCGGTGAACTGGAGCACGTAACCTCCGTCGCGCGGGGCGACCTTGAACCCGCCGTTCATCTTCTTCGAGTAGTCCACCTTCACCTCGCCCTTGAGCTGGTTGGCGATCTCGTTTTTCACGAAGGGCTCCACCTGAGCCTTCAACGACTCAGGCAGGATGAGGTCGAGCGACACGGGCGATGCGTTTTCGGGGTTGAAGGCCTTCACCACACTCGTGATGAGCGTCTTGACGAAGTCGGCGTTGCCCATGTTGGCCTGCACGCCTTGTGTGGCGGTTTGGGTGACCACCATCTTCTCGATCTCCTGTTTGGTCACGGCGATGCTTTGCGTGGCGGCCATCCTGACGTCGGCAGCCACCTTGGTCTTCATCTCCTCGGCCTCTTTGTTGGCCTGGGCGATGATCCGCTGTGCCTCGGCCTGGGCGTCCGCGATGATGGTTGCGGCTTCGTCCTGCGCCTTCTTCAGCAGGGCCTCGCCGTCCTGTTTTCCTTTCGACAGCCCCTCGTTGTAGAGTCTGTCGGTCAATTCTTGAAGCTTGTCTTGCATATTGTCTTTGAGATTGTACCTTTGTTAATCAAAGGCGCAAAGATAATAAAACCCCAAACGACAAGCAAGAAAAACGCTTAATAATTATCTGCTGCAAGAATTTCCTCTTCCGTTAAACCGGTAAGCTGGCAAACGGTTTCCATATCCATGCCACCGGACCTCATTTTTCGCACCACTTCAAGAACGCCTTCAGTCCTACCTTTTTCAAGACCTTCGGCCAAGCCTCTCTCGCGACCTTCTTCCGCGCCCTCTTCGAAACCCCATTGGTAGCCCTCCTCGCGGCCCATGATAAACCCGCCTTCAATCTCGTTATACATATCGAGGTAGAACTTGCGGCTGCGCTCGTATTCGAGTTGCTGCGCGGGCGTGAAGTTCGCATATTCCGCCTGGACGTAAAACTTGCGGAAGATGTCCTCGTCCAACTCCTTGGGATAGTCGTCGTAACGCCACAGGTGGTAAAGCGCATGCAACCATTTGTCACGAGGTGTTTTGAGCTCTAGTTCGATATTGTCGAGCTTGGGCATCTCCACGTAATACAGCGTCAGCTTGTCGTAGAAAACGTGGTGGTCGTCAATGTCGCTGAGCATCACCTTGTGGAAATACGACTCATGGCCATACTCCTTCTTGGGGAAGGTGAAGTTCATGATGGCGATCAGGCAGACCTCGTTCAAACGGAAGTTCCACGGCTTCCCGCTCTTCCTGAATTTGCGCTCACGCTGGTCGTCCATCTGCTGGATGCCCAACACGCCCTGGTCGCGGATAGGCTTGGAAGCGTAATAGAGGGTGCGGTCCTTGAAGAAAGGTTTCCAGGAGTTCTGCATCTCCACGATAAACTGACGCCCCGACTGGGTGGCTCAATACACATCGAAGTAGTTCGTCCGCGTCCCATTGAACTCGCCAATCTGCTCCACGTTCTTATAGTAAAGATCCACTACGGGATCCTCGGCCTCGTCAATGATCGCGTTAAGGAAACTGATCAAAAGATCCTTGTTGGCCTCAGTGGCAAACAGCCTCTTGAAACCATAGTCGATAAAAGGATTAATGTAACGGCACATAAGGGGAATTTAAAGATTTAAAGATTTAAAGATTTAAGATGGATTGGATGGAGATATCGGATGCAAAGATACAATATTATTGAATATTGTCAAGACTTTTCGTATTAATTATATCATCTGTTAAAAAATTGATATGAAACACTCATAAATAATATAACTAACTATATTTGCAATTTAAACCAAGCATTTCAGATGAGCTGTTTCCTCTCCCAGGCAATTTTTCCTTCGCTTTTTTTAAAAAAATTGGAAAAAAACGCCATGCCGTCATAACTTTTTTTTATAAAACATCCTTATATAAAATAAAATTACTAATTTTGCCGCCGTTTTCAAAACTACAGAATCATACATTAATTAATAATAACCTAAACCCCTGAACAAAAAATGAAAAAATCTTTACTCATCATGCTGCTGATGGCCGTGTTCGCGCCGTTGGCGATTTTCGGTCAGGAAACGCTGACCGTGTGTGAAGGGACAACGACTAACGAGTATGTTCCTTTCTACGGCTATTACGCAGATGCAACCCAGCAAAACCAGATGATTTTCCCTGCCATGCGCGACATGAACGGATCAAACATTACTGAGATGGTGTTTGATTGCTATCAAATCAGCAGCGCTTATAATGGTGGACTGGGCAATTGGATTGTCTCTTTAGGTGAAACAGATGCCACAACACTGAGCGGTCTTGATAATACTACCGCACTCACACAGGTGTATTCAGGCGAATTGACAGTCAACGCATCCGCCAAGCAAGTCATTGTAACTTTTACCACGCCTTACCTATACAATGGTGGTAACCTCTTGGTGGAATTTAACCACCCCGTTACTACAGGTTATAGAAGAATCTACTTCTATGGTACAGAGGCTACTAGCGCCGCCTATACTTATAGCGCCGTCCGTAACTTCCTGCCTCAGACCACCTTCACCTATCTCCCGGCTGACTACTGCTTCACCCCCTCGGGTATAACCTCAGAAACCACTCCTGTTTCAGCCACTATTGACTGGAATCCTGAAGCAGAGGCTTATAATGTCCGCTATCGCGTAAATGCCAACTCACAAGCTGAAGTCCTCCTTTCCGCTGATTTCGAAAATGGTTTGCCAACAGGTTGGGGAACCATTGATAATGATGGTGATGGTTATGAGTGGACATGGAGCGAACAATTAGATGCAAATTCTGGTTCAGGTCTTATGTATTCAGCCAGTTATATCAATGACAGCAAGGTTGCAACCCGTAAGGAAGAAAAAGCATCCAAAGGAGCCCTTACTCCTGATAACTGGTTGGTAACACCTCAAGTCGCTTTGGGCGGTACAATCTCTTTATATGCGAAAGGTCAAGACGCTTCATGGTGCGGCGAACATTTTGCCATCTACGTTTCCACCACTAGCCAAACCGACACTCGTTCATTCACTCAAGTGTCTCAAGAATATGTGGCTACTGGTTCCTATCAAGAATACGTGATTGATTTGAGCAATTATAGCGGAAATGGTTACATCGCCATTCGACATTTCAACATCACTGACATGTTCTATCTTGATGTTGATGATGTAACTGTTTATGGTCCTGCAACCCAAAATGCTTGGACAACTATCAACAACATCACTAAAAAACCTTACACCATCGAAGGTTTAACACCTGAGACCACTTATGATGTTGAAGTTCAAGCTGTTTGCTCCTCTACTAGCAGCAGTGACTGGTCTGAAACCGCACAGTTCACTACAACTTCCAATTGCGTGGCTCCTTTCGATCTCCAAGCTGACGAAATCACCCAAGCCACTGCTTCATTGAACTGGACAGGATATCAAGATAGTTACAACGTACGTTACAGAACTGCCGCAGATGCAGAAATATTATTATTCAACGACTTCGAAAGTAGCGTTGACTCTTGGACACAAAGTGATGGAGGAATTTACAATGGTCAAGGTATGCAGTATTCGGGATCTTACATGTATGGATTTAATGCAGGTGAAGAACAATATCTGATTACTCCTGAATTGACCGGTCTTGAAGACGGTGGAACGCTGGTATTCTACCATATGTATTATAGCAATACTGCTGAATCCTTCATGGTTGGTTATTCAAGCACCACTGCTGATGCACGAGCTTTCACATGGAGCAACAGTGTCACTTCAGGTTCTTCATATTCTGCATACGTCGAAGCAATCCCCGCCGGAACTAAATATATTGCCATCCAAACCACTATAGCTCAATATTATCTCTTCATTGAAGACTTTACTGTGTATGGTCCGACAATCCCTGCTGGCGAATGGATAACCATTTCCAACATAACCACCCCCGTGTCGGTTGCTAACCTTGAAGCTCAAACTTACTATGAATTCCAAGTGCAAGGTATCAACCCCTCTTGCGACGGTGGTGTCACCAATTGGAGCGAGAGTGGTTACTTCACCACAGCTACTGGCAACATGTTCATTACCGACGGTAACTGGAATGAAGCTAACAACTGGTATGCCGGCGAAGTTCCCGCCACTGGCGCTGATGTCACCATCGCCGCCAACTGCACCATCCCCGCTGGTTACATCGCCAACGCCGGTGCCATCACCATCGGCGAAAATGGCAGCCTCACCATCCAAGACGGCGGCCAACTCATCCATACCAACGAAGGCGTTGTAGCCACTATGGAAAAGGAAATCAAAGGCTACACTGGCGAAAAGGATAGCTACTACTTTATCTCCTCACCTGCCAACACGGTCTTCACCTATAATGGTAACACCTATGCGTACACTGACCCCGCCGAAGTTGAAAACATGCTCAGCAACGAATACGACCTCTACGGATTCGACTGCACCGAAGACCTTGAATGGCGCAATTATGAAGCCGATCCCGACAACTTTGTCATGTGGCAAGGCATGGGCTACCTCTACGCCAATAGCGAGAAGACCACCCTGCGTTTCACGGGCGAGTTGCATCCATTTGCTTCAGACTATGCCAATGACGGTTATCTCCTGACTTACGAAGCCTCTGACGAAAACTTCAACGGCTTCAACCTCGTGGGCAACATGCTTGCCGCTGATGCCTACATCGTGATTGCCAATTATGAAAGCGGCACTGGTACCACAGGCCTGGCAGAAGACGTTTACTTCTACACCATGGGTGATGGCGAACTGGTCGCCGGCACGGGTGCCGTGGCTCCCCTGCAAGGTGTCATGGTGAAAGCCTCTTCCGCTTCGCAAGTGGCACTCTGCTACACCAAAGCTTTGAGAAGCAAGAGTGCTCTCAACATCACCCTGAGCAATGCCAACGGCCTCATCGATGCCGCTTACATCCGCTTCAACGGTGGTAGCGAACTCAACAAGATCCAACTCAACCCCAACCACACCAAGCTGTTCTTCACCAAGGACAACCAAGACCTTGCCGTAGTGAACAGCGAGGCCCAAGGCGAGATGCCCGTCAGCTTCAAGGCTGAGAACAACGGCACCTACACGCTGAGCTTCAGCAACGAGAACGTCGAGTTCAGCTACCTGCACCTCATCGACAATATGACCGGTGCCGACGTCGACCTCCTCGCCAACCCGAGTTACAGCTTCGAGGCCAAGACCACCGACTATGCCAGCCGCTTCAAGCTGGTGTTCAGCACCGAAAACGCTTCGAGCGACCACTTCGCCTACTTCACCGACGGCAGCCTCGTCATCAACAACGAAGGCAACGCCACCATGAACGTGTACGATGTCACCGGACGTCTGGTCAACACCCAGAGCATCAACGGCAGCTGCCAGGTCGGCTTCAACGCCATCCCGGGCGTCTACATGATCCAATTGGTCAACGGCAACGACGCCAAGACCCAGAAGATCGTGGTGAAGTAAAACGGAGAAAGACCATCCAGAAGCAGGGAGTTTCCCCTCCTTGCGAAATCCTTAAAGACCAGCCTTCGGGTTGGTCTTTTTTTGCGTTTAAGAAAAACCAAAAAAAATCCGTCACACCTTCAAAAATAATTTGCTACATTTGCTTTTCATTCAAGAAAAACCGCAAATGGCAACACAACCCATTGGACATATCACCCAGATCATCGGCCCGGTGGTGGACGTCTACTTCGAAAGCGGCGAGAAAGACCTGCCCAAGATCCACGACGCCCTCAAGGTGACCCGCCCCAACGGCCGCGAACTGTTCCTCGAATGCCAGCAGCATATCGGCGAGGACTCGGTGCGCACCATCGCCATGGACTCCACCGACGGCCTGCAACGTGGCATGGAGGTGGTTCCCACCGGCAAGCCCATCTCCATCCCCATCGGAAACCAGATCAAAGGCCGCCTGCTCAACGTCACGGGCGACGCCATCGACGGCATCGGCGCCCTTGACCGCAGCACCGAATATCCCATCCACCGCGAGCCTCCCAAATACGAGGACCTGGCCACCTCCAAGGAGGTGCTCTTCACGGGCATCAAGGTGATCGACCTGTTGGAGCCTTACCTCAAAGGCGGCAAGATCGGCCTCTTTGGCGGCGCCGGCGTAGGCAAGACGGTGCTCATCATGGAGCTCATCAACAACATCGCGAAGGGACACAACGGATACTCGGTGTTCACCGGCGTGGGCGAGCGTACCCGCGAAGGCAACGACCTGCTGCGCGAGATGATCGAATCGGGCATCATCAAATACGGCGACGCCTTCCGCAAATCGATGGAAGAAGGCGACTGGGACCTGAGCAAGATCGACCATGAGGCTCTCGCCACCTCGCAAGCCACCCTGGTGTTCGGACAGATGAACGAGCCTCCGGGCGCCCGTGTGTCGGTGGCCCTTTCAGGCCTCACCGTGGCCGAGTCGTTCCGCGACGACACCAACAGCGGACAGAGCGACATCTTGCTCTTCATCGACAACATCTTCCGCTTCACCCAGGCAGGCTCCGAGGTGTCGGCCCTCCTCGGCCGCATGCCCTCCGCCGTGGGATACCAGCCCACCCTGGCCACCGAGATGGGTCAGATGCAGGAGCGCATCACCTCGACCAAGAGCGGTTCCATCACGTCGGTACAGGCCATCTACGTGCCCGCCGACGACCTCACCGACCCGGCTCCAGCCACGACGTTCGCACACCTCGATGCCACCACGGTGCTCTCGCGTAAGATCGCCGAGCTGGGTATCTACCCCGCCGTCGACCCCCTCGACTCCACCTCGCGCATCCTCGACCCGAACATCGTCGGTGAACAACACTATAATACCGCACAACGTGTCATCCAGCTGCTCCAACGCAACAAAGAGCTGCAAGACATCATCGCCATCCTCGGCATGGAGGAACTCTCCGAAGAGGACAAGACCATCGTCCACCGCGCCCGCCGCGTGCAGCGTTTCCTGTCGCAGCCATTCCATGTTGCTGAACAGTTTACGGGCATGAAGGGCGTCATGGTGCCCATCGAGGAGACCATCCGCGGATTCAACATGATCATGGACGGCGAAGTGGACCAATACCCCGAAGCGGCGTTCAACCTCGTCGGCACCATCGACGAAGCCATCGCCAAGGGCGAAGAGATGCTTAAAAACGTTGGCCAATGAACGTAGAGATCATCACACCGACATCGAGCCTCTATAAGGGCGAAGCCCAGGCGGTGACCGTCCCCAGCCTCCAAGGGCCGTTCACCATGCTGGAACATCATGCTCCCATCGTGGCCATCCTCGAAGCCGGCAAGGTGACCCTCACCGCACCCGACGGTCAGGTGCACGAATTCCCCATCGCGGGCGGCGTATGCGAACAACACGACAACAACGTCATCATCTGCGCGGAAGGACTGCTCCCGTCGGACCCCACCCAACACCCTGAACCATGAAAAAAGACATCACCACGAAATACCTGGCCCTGTTCCTGCTCGTCGACCTCATCCTCGTCGGCGTCCTGCTCTGCTTCTTCAGCCACCGGGAGTGGTGGAACAACTGGATGGTCACGGCGCCCAACCTCTACATGGTGCTCGGCGCCCTGTATTGTCCCCTAATGAAGAAAAACCTCGACAAGCAAGTGAACCGGCAGGCCTGGCTCTACATCTACAAAGGCATCAAGATGGCCCTCACCATCGCCATGCTGGTGCTCTATATTTACCTGGTGAGGCAAGGCGCCAGGGCCTTCGTCCTGATCACTGCCATCGCCTATCTCATCGGCCTCATCCTAGAGACCTATGTTTTCATGCATTTCCTGAAGCATCACGCCCAATGAAGTCCGGATTCAGACATAGTATCCTCCTGATCCTGCTGATGCTGGTCGGCCTCCCCGCGTTACGTGCGGAAGAGGGCTCCTCGCTCGACGTGAAGTCGTTCATCTTCGGCCACACCAGCGACGCGTACTGCTTCCACATCACCGAGATCAAAGGCAAGCCGGTATGCGTGTGGCTCCCCGTCATCGTCCACAGCAAGACGACGGGATGGCACTGCTTCTCCTCGAAACACGTCTGCGAGCTGCCCGAAGGCGAGACCTACCAGGGGTTCTACGTCGCCCCGATGACCGACCCGAAATACCCGGGCAAGCTGGTGGAAGTCACCGCCTCGGGCGAGGTCAAGCGGCCGTTCGACCTCTCGTTCACCAAGAACGCCTTCGGCATCTTCCTCGTCTGCGGCTTCATGCTGGCGTTCTTCCTGCCGGCCGCCCGAAAATACAAGAAAAACCCGGAGGGTACTCCTACAAAATACCAAGGCCTGGTGGAATGGCTCACCTACATGGTGCTCGACGGCATCATCAGCCCCTCCATCCCGAAGAGTAAGGTGCCGAAGTTCGCCCCCTACCTGCTGACGGTGTTCTTCTTCATCTTCTTCTGCAACCTCTTCGGGCTCATCCCCTTCTTCCCCTTCGGCGCCAACGTCACAGGCAACCTCTCCATCACCCTGGTATTGGCCCTGTGCACCTACGTCGCCGTCAACATATTCGGCAACCGCCATTACTGGAAAGACATCCTCTGGCCCGACGTGCCGCTGTTCCTGAAGTTCCCGATCCCCTTGATGCCGGTCATCGAGCTCGTATCGACGCTCACCAAGCCCTTTGCCCTGATGATCCGTCTGTTCGCCAACATCTTGGCCGGACACATCATCATCATGGTGCTGATGGCCTTGATCTTCATCATCGGAGGAATGTACGGAGCCGGGATGGGTGGCGCTACCTCGGTCATCTCCATCTTCATGATGGTATTCATGACGGCCCTGGAATGCCTCGTCGCCTACATCCAAGCATACGTGTTCACGATGCTGAGCTCCATCTTCATCGGGATGGCACAGGAGGAAGGGGAACCGGAAAAACATCTTAACGAAAAACCAATCAAGAAATAAACAACAACCTAAAACTTTAAAGACATGTCAATCCTATCAACCATTCTCGAAATTGGCGCCTACGTGCCTGGTATCGTGGCCATCGCTGCTGCATTGGCCGTTTTCGGAGCCGCTTGGGGTATCGGCGGCATCGGCAAATCCGCCATGGAAGCCATCGCCCGTCAGCCTGAAGCCGCCGGCAACGTTCGTTCCAGCATGATCATTGCGGGCGCCCTCGTCGAAGGTGCCACCCTGTTCGCTATCGTGGTCTGTATCCTCGCAGTGCTCAAATAACGGACACTATGGAACTGTTTCTTCCTGAAAGCGGTTTGATGATATGGATGCTGATCGGCTTCCTCATCGTGCTGTTCATCCTTGCCAAGGTGGGATGGCCGATGATCATGGGCGCCGTCACGAAACGCAACCAGCATATCAGCGATTCGCTGGTGGCGGCTCAGGAGGCCAACAACGCACTTGCCGGCATCGAAGCCGCCAAGGAGAAGGCCATCGCCGAGTCGCAGGCGGAACAGCTGCGTATCATCAAGGAAAGCCAGGAGCTGAAGTCCCAACTCGTCGAAGAGGCCAAGGCTGCTGCCCACGCCGAGGCGGAGAAAATCGTAGCCGAGGCGCGGATGCGGATCCAAAAGGAGCAACAGGAGGCCATGGACCAGATCCGGGCAGAGGTCATCACGCTCTCGGTGGACATCGCCGAGAAGCTGCTGCAACGCGAGCTGAGCGACAAGCAGTCGCAAAGCGCCTACATCGAGGAACTGCTCAACAACAACGAGAAACGGATCGAAGCCTAAGCCATGGACAACGGAAAGATATCGGTACGGTACGCACGCGCACTGCTGAGCACCGCCAAAGCGGAACAGTGCGAGAAGGAGGTGTACGAAGGGCTGCAACGGCTCACCCGCCAGTACAGCCTGGCCATCCCCGCCTTCAACGAGGCGCTGTCCAACCCCTTGGTCGTTCCTGAGGAGAAGACAAAGCTCCTCAGCACTGCCATCGGCGAGCCCATCCATCCCTGCCTACTCCGTTTCATCGATTTTTTGATCGAAAAGCGACGGGAAAACAAGGTCATGCTCATCGCCCTCGAGTACCAGCAGCTGTACCGCAAGGAGAACAACATCCTGCGGGCCGACATCACCACCGCCTCCGAGCTCGACGAAAAGGCCATGGCGCACCTGCGTTCCTTCGTGGAACAGAACTTCCACTGCAAGGCGGAGATGCACGTGAAGGTGGATCCCTCACTCATCGGCGGGTTCATCCTCGACATCGAACACGAACGCATGGACGACAGCATCAAAGGCCGTCTCGAAAACCTGAAAACGATTACCTTGGCACGTTAGAACAACCAAACGAAAACCCAACAAAGAAAAACCACGCATTACAACAACCATGGCTGAAATCAAAGCAAGCGAAATATCAAGCATCCTGCAGATGCAGCTCCGGCAGCTGAACGACCGTGCCCAGTTCGAAGAGATCGGCAAGGTGCTGCAGGTGAGCGACGGCGTGGCCCACGTCTATGGACTCGACCGGGTGCAGTCGAACGAACTGGTGCAGTTTGAGAGCGGCACCATGGGCGTCGTGCTCAACCTCGAGGAAGACAACGTGGGCGTGGTGCTCCTCGGCCCCACCGAGGGCATCAAGGAAGGCGAGACCGTGCGCCGTACCCAGCGCATCGCCTCCGTGCTGGCGGGTGAAGGCATGCTGGGACGCGTCGTGGACGGACTCGGCCGCCCCATCGACGGCAAGGGACCCATCCAAGGCAAGACCTACGAGATGCCCCTCGAACGCAAGGCACCCGGCGTCATTTTCCGCCAACCCGTCAACGAGCCGCTCCAGACCGGGCTCAAGGCCATCGACGCCATGATCCCCATCGGACGCGGCCAACGTGAGCTCATCATCGGCGACCGCCAGACGGGCAAGACGGCCATCGCCATCGACACCATCATCAACCAACGCCAGAACTACCTCGACGGCAAGCCGGTGTATTGCATCTACGTGGCCGTCGGACAGAAGGGCTCCACCGTGGCCAACCTGGTGAAGACCCTCGAAGACCACGGCGCCATGGACTACACCATCGTGGTCTCCGCCACCGCCTCCGACCCTGCCGCCATGCAATTCTATGCCCCCTACGCCGGCGCCGCCATCGCAGAGTATTTCCGCGACTCGGGACGCCATGCCTTGGTGATTTACGACGACCTCTCCAAGCAGGCCGTGGCCTACCGCGAGGTGTCGCTGATCCTGCGTCGTCCTCCGGGACGCGAGGCCTATCCGGGCGACATCTTCTACCTGCATTCCCGTCTGCTCGAGCGGGCCGCCAAGATCATCTCCAACGACGACGTGGCACGCCAGATGAACGACCTTCCGGAAGCCATGAAAGACATCGTCAAGGGCGGTGGCTCGATGACCGCCCTGCCCATCATCGAGACCCAGGCGGGCGACGTGTCGGCCTACATCCCGACCAACGTCATCTCCATCACCGATGGCCAGATCTTCCTCGAGTCGAGCCTCTTCAACGCCGGCATCCGGCCTGCCATCAACGTGGGCATCTCGGTGTCGCGTGTCGGCGGCAACGCCCAGATCAAGTCGATGAAACGCGTGGCCGGCACCCTCAAGCTCGACCAGGCACAGTACCGCGAGATGGAGGCCTTCTCCCGCTTCGGTGCTGAACTCGATGCCGCCACATTGGCCATCCTCGACAAAGGAAAGAAAAACGTGGAGCTGTTGAAACAACCGCAATATAAACCGATGCCTGTGGAGCAACAGGTGGCGGTCATCTTCTGCGGCACCAACGGCCTGCTCAGCAAGGTCCCGACCAGTCAGGTGCACGACTTCGAGAAACAGTACCTCGACCTCCTGCAGGTGAAGCACCCCGACCTCCTCGACCAGCTACGCCAAGGCGTCATCAACGACGACATCAAAGCCGTCCTCAAGGAAGAAGCCCAACTGCTAAGCAACAACTTCGAATAACAACCCTCACCGCCCATGCCCAACCTCAAGGAAATACGAGCCCGCATCCACTCCGTGGCTTCCACGCAGAAGATCACCAGCGCCATGAAGATGGTGTCGGCGGCCAAGCTGAAGAAGTCAGAAGGACTCACCATGAGTTTCCTGCCCTACCGGAACAAGCTTAGCGAGGCGCTGTCGAACTACCTCAGCGCCTTGGAAGAGACGGTGACGATCCCGCTGGCCGAGCAACGCGAGGTGAAGCGGGTGGCCTTGGTGGCCTTCTCATCGAGCAGCGGGTTGTGTGGCGTGTTCAACAGCAACGTCATCAAGTTGTTCCGCACCACCTACGAAGGCTATGCCGGCAAGATTGGCCCCGATTCTATCGAGGTCGTCCTGTTCGGCAAGAAGATCAAGGACTACGCAGCCAAGAACGGCATCGCCGTCACCGAAGCCCATGAGGGCCTCGACGCGACCCTCTCGTTCGAGACCGCCGCTGCCCTGGCCGACCAAATGGTGGAGCGGTTCCTGAAAGGCGACATCGATGAGGTCGTGATGATCTACAACCATCACAAGAGTGCGGCCGTGCAGGTCCCCACGGCAGAAACCGTCTTGCCCTTGGCCACCGACCTGTTGCCCAAGGGCGAATACCTCGACTACATCGTCGAGCCCTCCAAGGAGGCGTTTGTCAACGCACTGGTACCCAAGGTGATCCGAACCCGTTTCTATTCGATCATGTTGGATACCTTCACCGCCGAGCACGGCGCCCGCATGACCGCCATGCACATCGCCAGTGACAATGCCAACTCCCTGCTTCAGGAACTGCGCACCCAATACAACAAGGCACGCCAAAACGTCATCACCAACGAGCTCATCGACATCGTGGGAGGTGCCGAGGCTTTGAATAAATAGTATACCGCTGATCAACCCCGTTAGAGGTTGTCTGTCGGTAACCAGGTGGTGAAACCCCTGGGGAAAAAAGAAACAGATACCGCTCCGCTGACCAACCCCGTTAGGGGTTGTCTGTCGGTAACCAGGTAGTGAAACCCCTGGATAAACCTATAATACTTATGTTACAGTTTTTGGTATTCGACGCTATGGACCGGATCTCCGAGGACGAGATTCAACGACTCCTCCCCTTGGTCTCTGACGAACGCCGCGAAGAAGCACTCCGCTACAAACATCTTTTCGGCCAGTTCGCCTGCCTGCAGTCCTACGTGATGCTCCGGGAACTTCTCGAACGCCAAGGGCTCACCCATCCCTTTCGCATGGTGAAGAACGAACACGGCAAACCGATGCTCGCCGACCATCCCGAGGTCCACTTTAACCTCAGCCATTGCAAGGCAGGCATCGCCGTGGCGGTGTCCGACCAACCTGTCGGCATCGACATTGAAAGCTACCGCCGCGTCAACGAGCGCCTGATACGCCACACCATGAACGAGACGGAGCGCGAAGCCATCGCTGCCAGCGACGACCCCGTCCGCACCTTCACCGAGTTCTGGACCAAGAAGGAGGCCGTCTTCAAGCTGCACGGCACGGGCATCCTCCGCGAGGTGCTCCACACCCTCCTCGACGGCCCCGAACACGTCGAGACCCACGTCAACCCCGAAAAACAATACGTCTATTCCCTGGCATGGTAACCGCACCCCATAGGGGTGCGTCGGAATCCCCTAAAGGTCGGATTGACACCCCGTAGGGGTGCCCTGTCGGTAGCCACGGGGTTGACCCTTTTTGGAAACCCCTGGGACCATATCGTCCGATTACCCTTCTCCCGCACCCCGTAGGGGTGCCCTGTCGGGTCACAAAAAAAAGGCTGGCCCTCAGGGCCAGCCTTTCATTTGCCTAGGCATCGCTGCGTGATCATTCACCCAATTTGATGCGGTAGAAAGCCTTCACAGTGGCTTCCTTGTCGGCATCCTGGATGTACTGACCCACGGTCTTGGGATCGGCCACCAGAGAAACCTGGTTGAGCAGGCAGTTCTCCTTGAAGAACTTGCCCAGACGACCCTTGGCGATGTTCTGGATCATACCGTCGTTGAGTTTCACGGTACCGGGAACGGTAGCCTTGATCTCACGGGCCTGTGCACCCTGTTCGGCGGTGATGTAACCCTTGGTGATGTTGGAGTCGATGTGATCATCGCTGTCCACATGGTTCGGGTTGATACCGACCTTACGGAGGGCCTTCTCGACTTCCTTGCCGATCAGCTCTTCCTTGGTCTTGTCGACGGCGACAGCCAGCTCACGGTCTTTCACCTCTTGCGAGATGGATTCTTCGCTGACGGCCATGGGGTTCATGGCGGCGACGTGCATGGCCACCTCGTGGCTCACTTCCTCGATGCCGTTGAAATTCTTGTTCATCTCAACGATGGTAGCGAGGCGGTTGCCAGGGTGGTTGTAGTTGGCGACGTATTCACCTTCAAGGACCTTGAAAGCACCCAGCTCGGTCTTCTCACCGGTGACGGCGCTCTGGTTGGCGACGAGGGCCTCGACGGTCTGACCGTTGAGTTCCATGGCCTTGAGCTCATCGATGGTCTTGACGCGGTTGGCGACGGCCTTGTCGAGCACGTCTTTCGTGAACTTCACGAAGTCGGCGTTGTTGGCGACGAAGTCGGTCTCGCAGTTCACCATGATGACGGCGGCGTACTTGTGGTCTTCAGTGCTCTTCGAAAGCACGCAGCCTTCGGAGGCGTTACGGTCGGCGCGCTTGGCAGCCTTGGCCATACCCTTCTTGCGGAGGATGTCGATGGCGGCCTGGATGTCACCGTCGGTCTCGACGAGGGCCTTCTTGCAGTCCATCATGCCGGCGCCGGTCATTTGTCTCAGTTCATTGACTTGAGAAGCGGTAATATTCATGGTATTGTTGTTCTTAAAGGTTATTTTTTAGCGACGGGTTTGCGCGGGCGACGGTTGGTGCGGGGCTTACGCTCGTCTTTGTTCTCTTCCTCTTCGTTTTCCTCGATGGCATCTTCGGCAACCTCTTCGGGCTCCTCAACGTTGTTTTCCTTGTTGAGTTTGCGCTCGTTGAGGCCTTCTTCGATGGCGTCGACCATCTTACCGACGATCAAGGCGATCGACTTGGAGGCGTCGTCGTTGGCCGGGATGGGGAAGTCGACGAGGTTCGGGTTGGTGTTGGTATCCACGATGGCGAAGACCGGGATATTGAGCTTGCGGGCCTCGGCCACGGCAATGTGCTCTTTCATGATGTCAACGACGAACACGGCGGAGGGAAGACGGCTCAGGTCGCTGATGGAACCGAGGTTCTTCTCGAGTTTCTCGCGCTCACGTTCGATCTGCAGCTTCTCACGCTTGGAGAGGCTCTTGTAGGCGTCGCTCACCATCATCTTGTCGATGTTGGCCATCTTGCGAACAGCCTTGCGGATGGTAGAGAAGTTGGTCAGCATACCGCCGGGCCAGCGCTCGGTCACGTAAGGCATGTTGACTTTCTGGACGAGTTCAGCAACAACGTCTTTGGCTTGTTTCTTGGTGGCGACGAAGAGGATCTTCTTGCCTGACTTGGCGAGCTGGCAAACAGCGGCAGCAGCCTCGTCAACCTTGGCCTGGGTCTTGTACAGGTCAATGATGTGGATACCATTGCGCTCCATGAAGATATAGGGAGCCATGGCAGGATTCCACTTTCTCTTGAGATGCCCGAAATGACAACCGGCATCCAGTAATTCTTCAAAAGTTACTTGTGTCATGAGTTTTCTTTTTAATGTTTACATTCACTGAATACAATCGTTGAGTAGTCTCCGTGGCTCCATGCGGAAGCGGTCCTGAAGAATCTCAACAATTTGGATACTAAACAAAATCGCTCGGCTGAGAATAGCTTAACGTTTGCTGAATTGGAACTTCTTACGGGCACCAGGCTGACCGGGTTTCTTACGCTCGACCATACGCGGGTCGCGGCGCATGAGACCTTTGGCCTTCAGGGTAGGACGATACTCGGGATCGATCTCGCAGAGCGCGCGGCTGATGGCGAGGCGGAGGGCCTCGGCCTGGCCGTTGATGCCACCACCGTCGAGGTTGACCTTGATGTCGAACTTGCCGAGGTTGTCGGTAAGCATCAGAGGCTGTTCAACCACATAGTGGAGGATGCTCGTCGGGAAGTACTCCTTGTAGTCGCGCTTATTCACCGTAATGTTACCGTTACCGACCTTCATGTAGATACGGGCAACGGCGGTCTTTCTTCTACCTAAAGCGTTGATTACTTCCATGATTATTTCTTAATAGTGTTAATTTTGAGTTCAGTGGGTTGCTGTGCCTGATGCGGATGCTCGGAACCGGCATAGACGTACAGATTGCGATAGATCGCATTGCCAAGCTTGGTCTTGGGAAGCATGCCCTTGATGGCGTGTTCAAGAACCGCGATGGGCTTCTTGTTCAGTTGCTCCTTGACGGTGCGGACACGCTGACCACCCGGGTAGCCGGTGTAATGGACATAGTATTTCTCGTCCATCTTGTTGCCGGTGAGCTGGATCTTCTCAGCATTGATGATAATCACGTTGTCGCCACAGTCGCTGTGGGGAGTGTAGCAGGGTTTGCGCTTGCCACGGAGGATCATGGCAACCTCACTTGCAAAACGGCCGAGAATCTGGCCTTCAGCGTCGATGACATACCATTTCTTGTTGGCATTCTCTTTGTTGACGCTTACAGTTTTGTAACTTAATGTGTTCATTTTCTGTTTAATACGTTTATCCTTTTAATGTTTGCGCCCGGTCATCTTCGCCCATGGCCTTGCGCTTTCTACAAAAATTAGATAGAACAGTTTTTACTAACGAGGGCGCAAAAGTACGAAATATTTTAATACCTTTGCACTCAAAATCAAAAAAAAATGTCCATCGAAATCCAAAATATCACCAAGCGATACGGCGAGCAGTTGGCCCTTAACAACGTCACACTCAGCATCGACAAAGGCATCGTCGGCCTGCTCGGACCCAACGGGGCGGGCAAATCCACCCTGATGAAGATCATCACCTGTTTCATCCCTCCCACCTCGGGTTCGGCAAGCGTCAACGGCTTCGACGTCATGGACCATCCCATGGAGGTGAAGCGTGTGGTGGGTTACCTGCCGGAGCACAATCCGCTCTACCTGGAGATGTATGTGCGCGAGTACCTCGCCTTCGTGGCCGGCGTGCACCAGCTCAAAGGCGAGGCGGCCCACAAGCGTATCGAGCAGATGATCGAGGAGACGGGGCTTGGCTTGGAGGCGCACAAGAAGATCGGCGCCTTGTCGAAGGGCTACCGCCAGCGTGTCGGCCTCGCCCAGGCCATGATGCACGACCCTCAGGTGCTCATCCTCGACGAGCCCACCTCGGGTCTCGACCCCAACCAGCTCATCGACATCCGCAACCTCATCTCGAGCCTCGGCAAGGAGAAGACCGTATTGCTCTCCACGCACATCATGCAGGAGGTGGAAGCCATCTGCGAACGCGCCATCATTATTAATAAAGGTGTGGTGGTGGCCGACGACCGCATCGAGAACCTCAAGCAGACGAATACGGCCAACAACGTCATCGTCGTGGAGTTCGAGAGCGAGGTGACGCAGGGGCGTCTGCTCAGCATCCCGCAGGTCCGCAAGGTGCAACGCATCAAAGACAACCATTGGATCCTCGAGCCCGAAGGCGACGTCGACATCCGCGCCAACCTGATGCGGTGGTCGGTAGACAACGGCGTCATCATCAAGACCCTACAAAAAGAAGACCTCTCCATCGAAGAGGCCTTCCAAAAACTGACACGTAGCTAAACCCGCACCCCGTAGGGTGGCACCCCATCGGGGTGCCCTGTCGGTAGCCCACGGTGACAACCGTGGGATTGGCGGAAAAGGGAATAAAAATTAATATCCCGTAATCCAGGGGCACGGCCCCTGGCTACCAACATCGAACCCCAATGGGGTTCGTCAGCACCCCGTAGGGGTGCCCTATTGGTAGCCACGGAGTTGACCATCGGGAAACCCCTGGGACCATATCATCCGATCACCCTCCATCCGCACCCCGTAGGGGTGCCCTGTCGGTTAGAAAGCCTTGCGGAACGCCTCGACCATGTCGAGCTTCTCCCATCCGAAGAATTCCACGTTCTTGAAGGTCTTCTTGCCTTCGGTATAGGTCTCCTTGTCCTTGTAGAACACCTCCACCTTACGGGTCTCGGGCTGTCGTCCGAAATGGCCGTACGAGGCGGTCTCCTCGAAGATGGGATTGGTCAGGCCGAAACGCTTGACAATGCTGTAAGGACGCAGGTCCACCATGCTGCGGATCTTCTCGGCGATGGCCTCGTCGCTGAGCGTCTTGCCGTCCTTGCCTTTGACATGGGCGGTATGCTCGGTGTTGACATAGAAGCCCACCGGCTCGGCGATGCCGATGGCATAGGCAATCTGCACCAGGGCCTGGTCGCAGAGGCCTGCCGCCACCATGTTCTTGGCGATATGACGTGCGGCATAGGCTGCCGAGCGGTCCACCTTGGAGCTGTCTTTTCCCGAGAAGGCACCGCCACCGTGGGCACCGCGACCGCCGTAGGTATCGACGATGATCTTACGGCCAGTGACACCGGTGTCGCCGTGCGGGCCACCGATAACGAACTTACCCGTGGGGTTGACGAAGATCTTCATGTCTTGGTCGAACAGCTTGCGGAGCTTGGCCGGCAGCTTGCGTTTCACCCTCGGCAGGAGGATGTTGAGCACGTCGGCCTCGATCTTGTCGACCATGCGTTCGTCGGCCTCGCGTTGGGCCTCCACGCTGTCGTCGGCAGGCTTGATGAACTCGTCATGCTGGGTGCTGATGACGATGGTGTCGATACGGAGCGGTTTCCATCCCTCGCCATATTCGACGGTGACTTGCGACTTCGCGTCGGGACGCAGGTATTTCATCTGGCGGCCCTCACGACGGATGGCGGCAAGCTCCTTCAGAAGGAGATGCGCCAAGTCGATGGTCAGCGGCATATAGTTGTCGGTCTCCTTACAGGCGAAGCCGAACATCATGCCCTGGTCGCCGGCGCCCTGGTCTTCGGGCTTTTCGCGGCCCACGCCCATAAAGATGTCGTTCGACTGGCCATGAAGGGCCGAGAGCACGCCGCACGACTGGGCGTCGAACTGATATTCCGATTTGTTGTAGCCGATGCGGTCGATGACCCGACGGGCGATGTCCTGGATCTCGACGTAGGCGTTGGTGCGGATCTCGCCGGCGACGACGACGAGGCCGGTGGTCACCAAGGTTTCACAAGCCACCTTGGAGGTGGGATCGTTGCGAAGAATCTCGTCCAATACGGCATCGGAGATCTGGTCGCATACCTTGTCGGGATGCCCCTCGGAGACGGATTCTGAAGTGAAGTAATAACCCATAACAAATTGATTATTAAATAGTTAATAAATTAATTTGTGTGGGAAGCTGTTGACTGAAAGGGAAGGAAAAAGCATTGGTTTAGCATTTTTTCTTGTGGTTGCAATCAAAACAAATCTTTCCACGTTTTTCGGCGGCAAAAATAATAATAAATATGTATCTTTGCACCCTCTTAGAGGAAAAAAAATTATGGCACGAATCATGGCAATCGACTTGGGCAGGAAACGCTGCGGCGTGGCGGTCACCGACCCCCTGCAACTCATCGCCAACGGGCTGACCACCGTGGAGAGTGGCAAGCTCGCCGACTGGGTGGTGGACTACGTTGCCAAGGAGGAGGTGGAGACCATCGTCATCGGCGAGCCGAAAGACATGCACAACAACCCGTCGGACTGCTCCAAATACATCGAGCCGTTGGTGAACCGCCTTCGCAAGGTGTTGCCCGGGATGCGCATCGTGCGTTACGACGAGCGCTTCACCTCGGTGATGGCCCATCAGACCATGATCGACGCCGGACTGAAGAAGAAACAGCGGCAGGACAAAGCCCTCGTGGACACCATCGCCGCGACCATCCTGCTACAATCGTATATGGAGTCGGTCAAGAGTTAAGAATCAAAAAGAAAAAGAAATGATATTACCCATTGTTGCTTACGGACACCCCGTGCTCAAGGCGGTGGCCAAAGACATCGACAAGGACTTCCCCGAGCTGGAGAAGCTTCTGGCCGACATGTGGGAGACGCTGGCCCATTCCGAGGGAGTGGGGCTGGCTGCCCCTCAGGTGAACCAGTCCATCCGTCTCTTCCTGGTAGACGCCCGTCCCTTCTATCCCGACTATCCCGACGCCAAGGACTACCACCAGGTCTTCATCAACGCCCAGCTGCTCGAGACCTTTGGCGACGAGGTCCCCTTCAAGGAGGGCTGCCTCAGCCTGCCGGGCATCTACGAGGATGTGATACGTCACGACGGCATCCGCATCAAGTTCCTGGACGAGCATTTCGTTGAACACGAAGAGACATTCACTGGCATCAAGTCGCGTATCATCCAGCACGAATACGACCACCTCGAAGGCCATGTCCATGTGGACCGCATCGCTCCATTGCGCAAGACCCTACTACAGGGCAAGCTCCGCGCCATCTCCGAAGGCAAATGCGATGCCGACTACCGGATGATCTTCCCTCGCAAGAAAACCAGAAGATAAATAATACCATGAAAAGAATCCTTTTTTTGACCGCCATGCTGCTGCTCGTGTTGGCAGGCTGTCATCGTAACGCCAAGACCACCGAGACCCAAGTGAAAGAGGCGGAGGCCGCCCTCTTCAACGACGACATGAGCGCCAACGCCGAGGCGGTGCCCGATGCCATCGCCACCTTTGTGAAATATGCCGAGGACAACGCCGAGGCCGCCGAAGCACCTGAATACCTGTTCAAGGCCATCGAGGTGAGCATCAACGCCAAGCAGGACGCCCAGCAGTCGATCGACCTGGTGAACCGCCTGATCCAAGGCTATCCCAAGTTCGACAAGAACCCCGTGGCGCTGTTCATGCTGGCTACCTTTGTGTACGACGACCAGCTGCATGATTTGGAAAAGGCCCGCGAATGCTACCAGCGGATCATGAAGGACTATCCCGACAGCCCGTTTGCCAAGGACGCCGCCATCTCCATCGAACAGCTTGGGGTCTCCCCCGAGGAGCTGGTCAAGATCTTCGAAGCCAACCAGGAATAACCGACAGCCCACCCCTACGGGGTGGGATTATCTAAACATCCCGTTATCCCACGGTTGACACCGTGGGCTACCGGCAGATCACCCCTACGGGGTGAGGGATCCCGATTGACCAATTGACCACCCTACGGGTGAAGGTTGAACCCCGTAGGGATTCGCTGTCGGTAGCCAGGGGTAAAGCCCCTGGGATACGGACGGTACGTTTTTCATTTCCCCCTTTTCCCCATCCCGGGGCGTGTTGAACCCCGTAGGGGTTCGCTGTCGGTAGCCATGGGGTTGACCCTCCGGGGAAACCCCTGGGACCATATCATCATCCGATCACCTTCCATCCGCACCCCTGCGGGGTGCGGTTAACCTTTGTTATCGATGGCAGAACGGAGGGCGTTGCCCACCAACATGAACGCCAACACCAACAACATGATGGCGATACCAGGCAGGATGGCCAGGTAAGCCGCATCGAGGATAATGAAGGCATAATTCTCCTTGATCATGCTGCCCCACGACGGCATGGGCGGCTGCACGCCGATGCCGAGGAAGCTCAGGCCCGCCTCCAACAAGATGGACGAGGCAAAATTCGATGCCGACACCACGATGATCGGGTTGAGGATGTTCGGCAAGATGTGCCGCATGATAACCCGTATGTTTCTGAATCCCAACGCCTTTCCAGCTTCCACGTAGGTCATCTCACGGACCGAGAAGATCTGGCCCCGGACGATGCGCGCCACCTCCACCCACATGGTGAGGCCCACGGCGATGAAGACCTGTGCGATGCCCTTCCCCAAGGCAAAGGTGATGGCGATGACCAGCAGCAAGGTCGGGATGGACCACACCACGTTGATGAGCCACACCACCACGTCGTCCACCTTGCCTCGGAAGAACCCACCGATGCTGCCGATGAAGATACCGATGGCCAAGCTCAACGCCACAGCGATGAATCCCACCAGCAGGCTGATACGGCTGCCGAGGACCAGACGGCTCAGGAAGTCGCGCCCAAACTGGTCGGTCCCCAACAAGAAGCGTTGGTGCTTGGTGCCTGCGATCTCACTGTTGGGGATCTCCTGCACCCGCACGGTGCCGTTGGGCTCGGGGTTGAAGAGGTATACCAAAGTGTGGTCGTCGAACACCTGGATGCTGTCGTAAGGAAGATAGGTGCAGTCGTCGGGTTGTCCGAACAATAGACGGCTGAAGAACCCCTCCTTCGCCGGCGGCTCCTCCTTGGGTAGCACCAGCATATCGACTTCGAAGCCGGGCTTACGGGTGCTCAGCTCGAGCAGCTGACGGTTGGCATGCGGGGTCGGGTCGGGAATGATGTAATAGGCGAAAAGCGACAGCAAGGCCACCACGAGAATGAAAAACAACGCCGCCATGCCCAGCCCGTTCCGACGGAACCGGCGCCATGCCAGCGCACCCGGTGACTGTAAGTCTCGCTTTGCTCCCATGCTGCAAAGATAGATTTTTTTAAAAAAAGTATTGCAGGTTTTGAAAAAAGATGTATCTTTGCACCGCAATTCAGATGGTGGATTTAGCTCAGCTGGTTAGAGTACCGGATTGTGGTTCCGTGGGTCGTGGGTTCGAATCCCACATTCCACCCTCAGCGAGAGAGACTGACCTTTTTGTAGGCCAGTCTCTTTTTTTTCGGAAAAAATGTTAGCTTTGCAGCGAAAAGAACCAGCCATGAAAAAGGTTAAAACATTATCAGCCATATTGTTGACGCTGTCAGTCCTCCTCTGCTCCTGCGGTCCTGCCAACGAGAAGTACTTCAACGTCAAGTACCTCTTCGGGGAATGGAAGGAAGGCACGGTCCACGACAAGTATTCCGAAGATGGCACAGGACACACCTGGGACACCAGCGACGACATCGAAGAAGCGGAGGCCACACCCTTTGAATGGCGTCTCTCGCACGACACGTTGGTTCAGAACCACGAGCTCTGGAATGGCGCCATCGTCCCCAAGATCTACATCGTCACCACCCTCGACTCGATCCGCCTCGAATGTTACGACATGGTCAGCGGCATCGAACATCACTACACCAAAGTCGACCTCCCATGAAAAAAGCGCTCAAAATCATCGGCATCAGCCTCGCCTGCCTCGTGGGAATCGTGCTGTTGGCGGCCGTCATCGCCCTCTCCACCGTCACCTCACCCAAGCAGCTCACCAAGATGGTGAAGAAACACGCCCCCTCGGTGCTGCCCTTCGACCTGCAGCTGGAGCGTGCCAAGCTCACCATCGTCAAGACCTTCCCCGACGTCGGGCTGGAGCTCGACAGGGTGGCCATCCTCAGCCCGATGGAGGGGAGCCCCTCCGACACCTTGGCCCGTGTCGACAAGCTCATCCTCTCGGCCGACGCCAAGCATTATCTCAAGACCAAGGAGATCGTCGTCAACCGCTGCCAGCTCCAAGACAGCCGCGTCGTCCTCTTCACCGACGCCGACGGCCGCAGCAACCTCGACATCTTCAAGTCGCAGGAGGAGGACACTACCTCCACCCCCTTCGACCTCCGTCTGGACCTGCAACAGGTCAACCTCAAGAACACGGACCTCACCTATATCGACCGCCGTAACGGCCTCCACGGCGAAGCTACCGGCCTCGACCTCGACCTTCAAGGACGCATGGCCGACGACGACATCACCGCCGTGCTCGCCCTGAAAGCCCCCGCCTTGCAGCTGCAAACCGGCGGACTTCAAGGCACGGCGAGACAGCTCGAGATCGGCTTCGACGGACGCTTCGACGACTACAACCGGCTCGACGGCGACCTCACCCTGGCCAGCCCCGGCCTCAGCCTCGTTGCCGGCTATGAGGTGCTCCACGACGACCAGGTGCGGCTCTCCCTGCCCCTCACCCTCGCCCTCGACACCCTAGCGGGTTCGCTCCACGACGCCCGGGTTGCCCTCAATGAGATGCAGATCGACCTGCCCCGAGGCACCTTCCGCCTCGACGACCCCGACCTCGTCGTAGACGCGGCCTTCCATACCAATCCACTCGACATCGAGGCGGTCCTGGCCCTCCTCCCCGAGAAGGTCGTCCAGTCCCTCCAGGGCATCCGGTTCACCGGGACGGTCCAGCTCACCGACGGACAGGTCAGCGGCATCGTCAACGACAGCCTGCTTCCCGTCATCAGCGCCGACGTCGCCGCCAGCGACGCAGTGATCGCCATCCCGCAACTGCCCTATCCCTTTAAGGAGACCGAACTGCACACCCATTTCGACCTCGACCTCAACGACAGCCTAAACGCCCGCGACGTGGTGCTGAACACCACCTGGGGCCATACCAAACTCCAAGCCACCGGTGCCCTCACCGACCTTGCCCGCAAGATGGCCCTCGACGTCGCCCTCGACGGCAACCTGCCGCTCGCCGACCTCAAGCCTTTCCTTCCCAAGGACCTGGGCCTCAAGGGCAAGGCCGATGTCAAGCTGAAGACGCAAGGCCGCCTCGACTACCTGATGGCCGCCGTCACCCAATACCGCTTCGACAACCGCCTGCGCGCCGACGCCCGCGTCACGCTACGCGACTTCGCCTTCGACATGGACACGCTGCACGCCGTGGCGCCCAAACTCAACCTGGAGCTCGACCTCCCTGCCGCCCGACGCGTCAAAGGTCGTAGCGGAGCCTATATCGCCCTGACGGGCGAGACCCTTCGGGTCAAGGGCGGCAACACCCTGCAGGCCGACCTACGCACCCTCGCCCTCCGCGGCAACGCCGACCGTCTCGACAAAGGACTCGAGGCGCTGCTGGCCAACGCCGACCTCGACCTCGCACAACTCGACCTCGTGTACGACACCGTGACGGTCCACGCCAACCGGCCCGCCCTCACTGTAGAGACCCGTCCCGGCAAGCGCAACGGCCTGCATGCCAACGTCACCCTGAAGACCGAAGGCCTCGAAGCCGCTGCCGGGTCTTCTTACCATTTCGACGCCCATGCCCTCGCCGTCGGCGGCACCGTCGACCAAGACAAGGGCAAGCCCGCCGACGACTGGCTCCACCACTGGAACCCCTCCGCCGACTTCGTCCTCACCCAGGCCAAGATACGCATCCCCCAACTCGACAAGACCATCCAGGTCCCCACCATCGATTTCGTGGCCGACGCCCGCGAACTCGGCTTCCGCAAGGGCGGCATCAAGCTCGGCCGTTCCGACCTCATGCTCGAAGGCAACGTCCTTGGCATCGACCAATGGCTCGCCAACAACGCCCAAGCCAAAGCCTCCGACGGCCAAGTCAATGGTACAGCCCCCCACCACGACCTGGTGAAGGCAGAACTCCAAGTCCGTTCCAACTACCTCGACCTCAACGAGATCATGGACCTCACCAGCGGCCTCGGCACCCCGGCCGACAGCCTCAACAACCAAGAGGTCGCCAACAAGGAAGACAACCCCTTCATGGTCCCCAAAGGCGTCGACGTCACCTTCAACATCCACGCCAACAAGGCGATCTACCGCAACCTGGAGCTCAACAACCTGGGCGGCACGGCCACCATCAAAGACGGCACCCTGCTGCTGCGTGAGATCGGCTTCACCAACGAGGCTGCCGAGATGCAGCTCACCGCCATCTACCAGTCGCCCCGCAAAAACCACCTCTTCCTCGGCTTCGACTTCCACCTTCTCGACGTACAGATCCACGACCTCCTCCATATCATCCCCGAGATCGACACCATCGTACCCATGCTGAAGACCTTCGACGGCGCCGCCGAGTTCCACATCGCTGCGCAGACCAACCTCAAGTCGAACTACGACCTCAAGATGTCCACCCTCCGTGCGTCGGCCGACATCGAGGGCGCCAACCTCAGCGTCCGCGACATCGCCTCGTTCACCAAGATCACCGACATGCTCAAGGTGAGCACCAACGGCGAATACCGGATCGACAGCATCGACATCCAGATGACCGCCTTCCGCGACGAAGTCGACCTCTGGCCTTTCCAGGTCAGCATCGGCAAGTACAAGGCCACCCTCGACGGACACTACAACCTCAACACCGTCGGACAGTACCACATCTCCGTCACCGAGTCGCCGCTGCCCACCCGGCTGGGTCTCAAGATCTCCGGGCCGCTCGACAACCTCAGCTACAGCCTCGAGCCCTGCAAGTACCCCAACCTCTACAAGCCCGCCAGACGCAACGACACCGAGCAGCTCATCATGCAGCTCAAGCAGCAGATCGCCCAGAAGCTCAAGGAGAACGTCCAGTAAGCGCCCTCCGAAATGCCTCATTTCCAAAAAAATCGGCCTTTTCGAACAAAACCGGCCACCATATCTAAAAAAAGACTAATTTTGCAGGCTCAAATTTTGATCGCCCGCGGGTGTGGCGGAATTGGTAGACGCGCTAGACTTAGGATCTAGTTCCGAAAGGGGTAAGGGTTCGAGTCCCTTCATCCGCACGGCCGAATAAACAAACAGCAATACAACACAACATTTATAAATGAACACGACACAAACCCAGAAGGGAGAACAACTGGTCTCCATCCAAATCAATGTCGCCAAAGCCGACTACGAACCTCAGGTCAAGAAAGAACTCAACAAACTGCAGAAGAAAGCCAATGTGCCCGGCTTCCGTCCCGGCATGGTGCCTTTCGGCATGATCAAGAAGATGTACGGTCCTCAGGCCACCATCGAGGTGCTCAACAGCCTCGTCTCCGAGACGCTCAACAACTACATCTTCGACAACAAGCTCGACCTCATCGGCTATCCGCTCAGCGACCCCGACCATCAGGCGCCGGTCGATTTCGAAGCCCAGGACAGCCTCGACTTCTTCTTTGAGGCCGCCCTCCGTCCCGAGATCAACGTCGACTACAGCAAGTGCTCCATCGACTTCGCCCACATCATCGCTGACGACGAGGCCCTCGACAAGACCCTCGAGGAACTCGTGGAACGCAACCCCGAGATCACCCATCCCGAGACCGTCGGCGAGGAAGACACCCTCGAGCTGAAGGTCCGCGAGGCCGAAGACGGCAAGGAGCTGGAAGACGGCTTCCAGAAAGACTATGTGATGCTCAACCTCAAGGACATCAAGACGAAGACCAACCGCAAGAAGTTCGTCGGCAAGGAAGTGGGCGCCGAGTTCATCGTCAACCTGGCCACCGTCCTCGGATCGAAGGAGAAAGTCGCCAAGGTGCTGGGTCAGGACGCCCCCGAGGATAGCGACTACAACATCATCATCGACGACATCCGCCATGAGGAGAAGCCCGAACTCAACGAGGCCTTCTTCAACAAGATCTTCCCCGGCAAGGACATCAAGGACCTCGACACCTTCCGCGCCAACGTCAAGGCCGACATGGAGAAGCAGTATGAGGCCGAGACCGACCGCATCCTCTTCGGAAAGATGATCGACAGCCTGGTGGAGAACACTCCCTTCAACCTCCCCGACGCCTTCCTCAAACGCTGGATCGCCGAGAACAACCAGGGCCAGCTCACCGCTGAAGACATCGAGAAGAACTACGACAGCAACTACAGCAAGGGCCTCCGTTGGCAGCTCATCGAAGACCGTATCGTGAAGGACAACATGGACCTCGCCATCAAGGACGAGGAGGTCAAGGGCTTCCTCCGCAGCCAGATCTTCCCCGGCCTCGACTATGACACCATGGACGACGACATGAAGGGCCGCATCGACAAGATCGTGGACAACTACCTCAAGAACGAGGAGCAGGTCAACAACCTCAAGAACCAGATCGCCGACGTCAAGATGACCAACTTCTTGAAGACCAAGCTGAAGATCAACTATACCGACCAGACCTACGACGCTTTCGTCAAGGCCCTCGAAGCCGAAAACAAGAAGGAGACCAAGAAAACCTCCAAAAAGAAATAAACGACGACTCCTGTCTTCTAACCATTAACTACCAAAACCATGACCGAATTCCAGAAATACGCCACCAAACACCTGGGAATCAACTCCTTGGCGCTTGACAAATACATCTCGCAGATCAACAACAGCGGCGGCTACATCAGCCCCACCGTCATCGAGGAACGTCAACTCAACGTGGCCCAGATGGACGTGTTCTCCCGCTTGATGATGGACCGCATCATCTTCCTGGGTACCGCCATCGACGACTATGTCGCCAACGTGATCCAGGCACAGCTCCTCTTCTTGGAGTCGACCGACCCGAAACGCGACATCCAGATCTACCTGAACTCCCCTGGCGGCAGCGTCTACGCCGGATTGGGCATCTACGACACGATGCAGTTCATCGGCCCCGACGTGGCCACCATCTGCACCGGCATCGCCGCCTCCATGGCCGCCGTGCTGATGTGCGCCGGCACCCCGGGCAAGCGTTCTGCCCTGCCCCACTCCCGCATCATGATCCACCAGCCCATGGGCGGTGTCGAGGGTCAGGCCACCGAGATCGAGATCACGGCTCGCGAGATCCAGAAACTCAAGAAAGAACTGTACGAGATCATCTCCAAGCACTCTGGACAGCCTTACGACAAGGTGTGGGCCGACTCTGACCGCGACTACTGGATGACGGCCGAAGAAGCCAAGGAATACGGGATGATCGACGAGGTGTTGATCAGGAAACGTTGACATGGCCACCAAGAAGACAGCACACTGCTCGTTCTGCGGGCGTTCGGAGAAAGAGGCGGGCACCCTCCTGCTAGGACTGGAGGCGATGATCTGTCCCCAATGTGCCGAACAAGCCCATCAGATCGTAGAAGAGATGTTTGAAAAGTCGGGCGAACCGGTAGGTTCGCCCGACTTCCAACTCCGCAAACCCAAGGAGATCAAGGACTTCCTCGACCAATACGTCATCGGTCAGGACGAGGCCAAGCGCACCCTCGCCGTCGCCGTCTACAACCACTACAAGCGCATCAGCCAGAAGGTACAGGACGACGAGGTCGAGATCGAGAAATCGAACATGATCCTCGTGGGCGAGACCGGTACCGGCAAGACCCTCATGGCACGCACCATCGCCAAGATGCTCAACGTGCCTTTCGCCATCGCCGACGCCACCGTCCTCACCGAGGCCGGCTACGTGGGCGAGGACGTGGAGAACATCCTCGTCCGCCTGCTCCAGGCCGCCGACTATAACGTCCAGGCTGCCGAGCGCGGCATCGTCTTCATCGACGAGATCGACAAGATCGCCCGCAAGAGCGACAACCCCAGCATCACCCGCGACGTGTCGGGTGAGGGTGTGCAGCAGGCGCTGCTCAAGCTCCTCGAAGGCACCGTCTCCAACGTGCCCCCGCAAGGCGGCCGCAAGCACCCCGAGCAGAAGATGATCGCCGTCAACACCAAAGACATCCTCTTCATCGCCGGCGGCGCCTTCGACGGCATCGAGCGCATCATCGCCGCCCGCAAGAGCACCAACATCATCGGCTACAGCACCAGTGCCGACCAGGCCCTCGACAAGGACAACATGCTGCAGTACCTGGCCCCTGCCGACCTCAAGAAGTTCGGACTCATCCCCGAGATCGTGGGACGTATGCCTGTCATCACCCATCTCGACCCCCTCGACGCCACGGCGCTCAAGCGCATCCTCACCGAGCCCAAGAACGCCCTGGTCAAGCAGTTCACCAAGCTGTTCGCCATGGACGGCATCCAGCTCACCATCGACGACGAGGCCCTCGACTTCATCGTGGAGAAAGCCATCGAGTTCAAGCTCGGCGCCCGTGGCCTGCGTTCCATCATGGAGGCCATCCTCAACGACGCCATGTTCGAGATCCCGAGCACCGGCAGCCACGACCCCCTGCACATCACCCGGGCCTACGCCGAAGAGAAAATCGCAAGAAACACAAAACTGGCACAATAGTTGCTTACCCTCCTGCTTGGTTTATAAATTTAGATGATTCCAAGCCATGAAAAGAACGTTTCTCGTCCTCCTTCTTATGATGACCGCCCTCGTCGGCTTCAGCCAGACGATGGCACGCCGTAACCCAAACTTCAGGAAGTCAACGGTTTATACCGACCCCTCCAAATCGGTGACGCCACCCACCTACCACAACGGTGAGCCCATCCATGTGGTCTACGCCCGTGTGGAAAACGGCGACACCGCGTTGATCGTCTATCTCCCCGAGGTGGACATCGACCTGCTAAGCCGTTTCTACGAGTTCTCCGACACCCGTCATGGGAGACGCCTGGTGAGCAACGTCAAGAAGGTATATCCTTACGCCAAGACCGCGGCATTGAAGCTGCAGGAGTTCGACTCCATCATGGCGCGGACCAGCGGCAGGGAACAGCGTCAGCTGCTGAAGCAGGCCGAAGACGAGCTCACGGCGCAATACACCGAGGAGCTGAAGAAGCTCAACTTTACCCAAGGCGCCATCTTGATCCGTCTGATCGACCGTCAGACAGGCAACACCTCCTACAAGCTGGTACAGGAGCTGCGTGGCAAGCTGCGCGCCGCCTTCTACCAGGGCTTCGCACGCCTGTGGGGATACAACCTGAAATCGGAATTCGATCCCGTCAACAACAAGGAAGACGAACAGATCGACATCATCGCCACCCTCCTCGACCGCGGACAGATATGACCCCACCCCGTAGGGGTGGCCTGTCGGGGTTCATTAATCGTTGGCGGTACCCGACAACATGGGAACGAACATGAAATCGCCATACGCCTCCTGCTGGAGGGTTCCATTATCCAATTTCTTGATCTTCAACATCTTCTGATGCTCTGCATCGGTGTCGTTCAGGGGAATCACCAAGATACCCCCCGGCTTGAGCTGTGCGACGAGCTTCTCAGGGATGCAGGGCGCCCCCGCCGTGATGAGGATGCGGTCGAAGGGCGCATAGGTGGGCAGGCCCTCGAAGCCGTCGCCCAGGTAGGTCTTCACCCGAAAAGGCAGCTGCTCCAGGATCTCCTTGGTCTTGAAAAAGAGGTTGCGTTGCCGCTCGATGGTGAAGACACGCGCCCCCAGGGCGGCGATGACGCAGGCCTGATAGCCCGACCCCGTGCCGATCTCCAGCACCTTGTTGCCACGCGACACCTCCAGCAGATGCGTCTGGAAAGCCACCGTGGAGGGCTGAGAGATGGTCTGGCCCGAGCCGATGGGGAAAGCCTGGTCGGAATAGGCGATCTCGACGAAGGCAGGATCCAGGAACACATGGCGTGGCACCGCATTGATGGCCGCCAACACCGCCTCGTCGATGAGTCCTTTCTCCCGCAGCTTGTTGACCATCAGCTGACGCAAGCCCTTGTGTCTGTAATTGTCTTCCACCCTCGTTGATTTTGGAACGCAAAGGTACGCTTTTTTGGACATTTTACCTATCTTTGCGCAAATTTCATGACATGTTGAAAATTGGTGTATTGGGAGCCGGCCATCTGGGCAAGATCCACCTCCGTTGCCTGAAGATGATCGACCGCTATGAACTGATGGGGTTTTACGACCCCGATCCGCTGACGGCCAAAGCCGTATCCGAGGAGATGGGACTGCCTTGCTTCGCCTCGCTCGAAGCCCTCATCGACGCCGTCGAGGTCGTCGATATCGTGACGCCTACCGTGCAACACTATCACTGTGCCTCTTCCGCCCTCAAGGCCCGTCGTCACGTCTTCATCGAGAAACCCATCGTGGCCACACCCGACGAGGCCGCCAAGCTGGTGCGCCTGGCCGAGGAGGCCGGCGTCAAGGTGCAGGTAGGCCATGTGGAACGCTTCAACCCCGCCTTCATCACCGCCGAGCCTTACCTCAAGGCACCCAAGTTCATCGAGGCCCACCGCCTGGCGTTCTTCAACCCACGCGGCACCGACGTTCCGGTGGTGCTCGACCTGATGGTCCACGACCTCGACATCCTGCTCTCGGTGGTCGACGCCCCCGTGGCCCGTGTCAGCGCCTGTGGCGTCGCCGTGGTGAGCCCCACCCCCGACATCACCAACGCCCGCATCGAGTTCGAGAACGGCACCGTGGCCAACCTCACCGCCAGCCGCCTCTCGCTTAAGAACATGCGCAAGATGCGTTTCTTCCAGGAAGACGCCTACGTGTCGGTCGACTTCCTGGACCACAAGACCGAGATCGTACGGATCCAGCAGCCCGGGGAGGCGACCCCCGCCTATTCGATGACCATGGACCTCGCCGACGGGCAGACGCGACAGATCACCATGGAACGTCCCGAGGTGCATCCCCTCAACGCCATCCAGACCGAGCTGGACTGTTTCTGCGACAGCATCCTCCACAACACCACGCCCATCGTCACCATCCACGACGGGGTGCGGGTGCTCAACCTCGCCTACGACATCCTGAAGGCCGCCGCCGACTATCAGGCGGGATTTGGAATATAATTCATGCAGTGGATAATATTTTCCTGTTCCATTCGTTGAGTCTATTGTAAAAAAGAGTTTTTATGAAGAGACATTCTACGCTCCTCTCCTTTTTGGTGTTTTTCCTTTTCGCGACGCTGCTCACGTCGTGCCACGGCTTCGAAGGAGGCCAGACGGTGCCAGCCTACCTCCGCATCGACTCCATCGGGCTGCGCTGCGACTACTACACCTACGGCGCCAACACCACACGGTTCACCGACGCCTGGGTCTACATCGACGACAACATCGAGTTGGGAGGCCCCGTGGAACTGCCCGCCATGCTGCCCATCCTCAAGAACGGGAAACACAAGGTCAGCATCCGTCCCGGCATCGAAATAAACGGCATCAAAGGCACCAAGGCCGACTATCCCTTTGTGGCCACGGTGGACTACCCCGATGTCGACCTGGTACCCGACAGTGTCATCAAGCTATACCCTGTGACGACCTACTACCCCAACGGCGACAACCTGCATGTTCGCTGGATGGAAGACTTCGACGGTGGTGCCGTGTCGCTGGTCCGTACCTCTGGAAGCGACACCACCCTGTTACGGGTCGGTGGCCCCTTGGCTTGGCACGACCCAGGCAACATCTACTCCACCTATTCCGGCAAGGTCGTCCTGACCTCCGACACCATGGCCTTCACCATCGCCACCTCGGAGGAGTTCTCCGACGTCCCCACCAAGGGCTCGCCCTGCATGCTGGAGATGGATTACAAGTGCTCCGACACGCTGCTCATGGGCCTGGTCTTCCAGCAGAACCTCCAACCCAACGAATATCCGGTGTTGCGTATCCGTCCAACGGGTGAGTCCGGACAGGAACCGACTGAATGGCGCAAGATCTACATCAACATCGGACCTTACCTCGTCGACAACGAGGGCTTCTCCTTCTTCAAGATCTACTTCGCCTCGTGGTCGCTACGTAACGAAGGCACCCAATACTTCTATTTCGACAACCTGAAACTAATCTATCGCGACCGATGACCAAGAAACGCAGGCTTCCTTATCTGTATGCTTTCATCGACTGGCTGCTCTCGGCCGTGTCGTGGACGCTGTTCTATTATTTCAGGAAGACCTACGAAGTCCCCAATGTCAACACCTGGGAACGCTTCGGCATCGCCTTTCACGACCCGAGCTTCTGGACGGCCGTGGCCTTTATCCCGATATGCTGGGTGGTGCTCTACGGCATCACGGGCGCCTATCAGAGCGTCTATTCCAAGTCGCGTCTGAAGGAGCTCTCCCAGACCTTCTTCATCACCCTGCTGGGCGTCACGGTGCTGTTCTTCGGCGCCATCCTCGACGACCAGATCTTTACCTACAAGATGTATTACCAGTCGTTCATCACGCTGTTTGCGCTGCAGTTCGGCCTCACCTACATCGGGCGACTGCTGATCACCAGTGTCGTGAAACGCAACATACGCAACGGCAAGATATGGTTCAACACCATCATCGTGGGCAGCAACGAGAACGCCTTGGGCATCTATGAGGAGATCACCCACCAAGAGAAGCCGACAGGCCAACGTTTCGTGGGTTTCGTCAGCGTCAACGGCCACTCCGACAGCCGGATGCGCGAAGCCCTTCCCTACCTCGGCTCTGTCAAGGACCTGGTGGAGATCGTCAAGGCACAGGAGGTCGAGGAGGTGATCATCGCCATCGAGCGTTCCGAAAAAAGCTGCATGTGCAACATCCTTCCGGTGATGAACAAGACCAAGGCCGAGGTGGAGATCATCCCCGAGATGCAAGACCTCGTGTTCGGCAACGTGAAGCAGTCTGCCATCTGGCGCACGCCGTTGGTGCAGGTCAGCCCCGAGCTGATGCCCATCTGGCAACGGGTCATCAAGCGCCTCTTCGACATCATAGTGTCGTTGTTCGTGCTCATCGTGTTCTCTCCGGTGTACCTCATCACGGCCATCATCGTCAAGGCCACCTCGCCGGGCCCCGTCTTCTACGTGCAGGAACGCATCGGCAAGAACGGACGGCCTTTTAAGATGGCGAAGTTCCGTAGCATGCGGGTAGACGCCGAGGCCGACTGCACCCCGCAGCTCTCGAGCGACGACGACCCACGCATCACCCCCTTCGGGCGGTTCATGCGCAAGGTGCGTCTGGATGAGATCCCCCAGTTTTGGACGGTGTTGAAAGGCGACATGTCAATCGTTGGCTATCGTCCTGAACGTCAGTATTATATCGACAAGATCATGGAGCGCGCCCCCTATTACACCATGTTGTTGCTGGTCAAGCCAGGCATCACCAGCTGGGGCGAGGTCAAGTTCGGTTACGCCGAGAACGTCGACGAGATGATCGAACGCCTGAAATACGACATCCTCTATATCGAAAATGTCAGCATCGGGTTGGATCTGAAAATCTTAATCTATACCGTATTGATCGTCATCCAAGGACGAGGCAAATAAGCCACCCTTTATGGGTTTCACCACCACCCCGTAGGGGTGGCCTATTGGTAGCCCAGGGCTGACCAACGGGAAACCCTGGGAAAACGGAAAAACGGGAAAAATCAAAAAATACGGATTAAACGAATCATTTTGATCATCCTTCCCCAGGGGTTTCACCCCTGGCTACCAACATTGAACCCCTATGGGGTTCTTATTTCTTAAAGATACCCCCCAGGATGGATCTGAAGATCTGATTTCCCAGCTGACGTCCAAACGTCGTCGCCGTGGTGTTGATCGTCTTCTCGATGGCCTTCCTGCCAGCGGATTTCTTCGTACGCGAACTGCCAGAGCTTTTCTTGGCTTTCTCCTTTTCCTTCTCCTTGGCCTCCTTGGCCTTGCGTTTCTCTTCGGCCTCCGCCTCCTCCTGGGCACGTTTCTCCTCGGCTTTCTGCTGCTCCACCAGCACCTCGTAGGCGCTCTCACGGTCGAAGCCCTTGTCGTAGATGCCATACAGGCGCGAACGCTTGATCAGCGTGGCCCGCTGGTCGTCGGTGATGGCGCCGATCTGGCTCAAGGGGAAGAGGATCTTGGCCCGCTCCACGATGGTCGGGGCACCCTTGGCGTCGAGGAACGACACCAACGCCTCGCCGGTACCCAGCTCCTGGATGGCCGTCTCGGTGTTGAAGTTCGGGTTGGTGCGGAAGGTCTGTGCCGCCGCCTTCACCGCCTTCTGCTCCTTGGGCGTATAGGCACGAAGGGCATGCAGCACGCGGTTGCCGAGCTGTCCGGCGATGGCCTCCGGGATGTCGTCGGGGCTCTGGGTCACGAAATACACGCCCACCCCCTTGGAACGCACCAGGCGGATCACCTGCTCGATCTTGTCGACCAACGCCTTCGACGTGTCTTTGAACAGCATGTGCGCCTCGTCGAAGAAGAAGATCAGCTTGGGCAGGTCCATGTCGCCCACCTCGGGCAGCTGGGTGTAGAGCTCGCTCAGCAGCCACAGCAGGAAGGTGGAATAGAGCTTCGGGTTGAGCATCAGCCTGTCGGCCGCCAACACATTCATCACGCCATAACCTCCTTCGGTCTGTAGGAAGTCGAGCACGTTGAACGCCGGCTCGCCGAAGAACAGGTCGGCTCCCTCCGCCTCCAGGGCCAGCAGGGCACGCTGGATGGCGCCCACGCTCACCGAGGTGATGGTTCCGTAGGTGGTGGTGAACTCCCGAGCATTCTTGGCCACATAGTCGAGCATGAGACGCAGGTCTTTCATGTCGATGAGCAGCAACCCGCGGTCGTCGGCGATCTTGAAGACGATGTTGAGGATGCCCGTCTGGGTCTCGTTGAGGCCCAGCAGCCGTGAGAGCAGCTGGGGACCCATGTCGGAGATGGTGGCACGCAGCGGATGGCCTTGTTCCCCATACACGTCGAAGAAACGCGTCGGGCAGCCACGGAAACGGTCCTCACTGAAGGTCGGCAGCGGCTCGCCATCGGGACCTTCGGCCGGGAAGAACTCGGGGATGCGTTTCTGGATGAAAGAACTCATGGCCCCCGCCTGGCTGATGCCGGAGAGGTCGCCCTTCATGTCGGCCATGAAGCAAGGCACGCCGGCTTGGCAGAAAGTCTCGGCGATCACCTGCAGGGTGACGGTCTTGCCGGTACCGGTGGCGCCACAGATCAGGCCGTGGCGGTTCGCCATCTTGCCCATCATATAGAGCGGTCCGTTGTCGCAATGCGCAATGTAGAGTTGTTTGTCGTCGGTTAACATAAGGCTAGTGTATTATTTGTTGATTTTGAATTTGATATACTTGATGGTAAGCCCCTGGTCGAGCCACATCTGCTCGTAGAAGGTGCGTATCGTCTTGACTTCGAGCACGTCGTCGTTGGCATAGAGGTCGTCGGTGTGATAGAGCAGTGGCAGTCCCTGTTTCTCGACCACGTCGTGTAGCGTGAAGCCATACATGATCGGGCTGTCGGTCTTGAGGTTCAGGATCCCGTCGGCCTTGACGAACTTACGGTAACGCTCCAGGAACTCGGGTGAAGTGAGGCGGTGCCGCGCGTTGCGTTCCCCCTCGCCGGGATGCGGGTCGGGAAAGGTCACCCAGATCTCGTCCACCTCGTCGGGTGCAAAGAAATGCTCGATCTGGTCGATGCGTGCCCGGATGAAGGCTACGTTGTGGAGCCCTTCCTCCCTGGCCTGCGTCAGGCCACGCCACATGCGGGCCCCTTTGATGTCCACCCCGATGTAGTTCACCTCGGGATGCACGCGGGCCAGTCCCACCGTATACTCCCCTTTGCCGCAGCCCAGCTCCAGCACGATGGGATGGTCGTTGTGGAAGAAATCCTCGTGCCACCGTCCCTGCAGGGGGAATCCCTCTCCCATGATGCGTTCGTAGGAGTATTGGAACAGGTTGTCGAAGCTTTTGTTCTCCTCAAATTTCTGCAGTTTGTTTTTCTTGCTCATGGGGTTATTTCGTTAGGATCCATGCTTTCTTGTTCGCGTCGGCCCAGATGTCCGTCAGCGCCGCTTTTGCCTCCTCAAGGGTGGCGTACTGTCCGTAGCAGACATAATACATCCCGTTTTTCGACATCAGGAAGGCTCCGGGATAGCCCTGTTCGCGGATGGGTTCGAGATAATGCTCCGCGTTGGCCTGTTGCGAGAAGCACCCGGCGATGATGGCGAAGGGCTGCATCTCGGCGATGGGAAGGATCTCGGTACCCCTGGGGGTCTTGACCAGTGCGGTAGGCTGGTTCGTAGTCGGAGCTGTGGTTGCGGATTGGGGCTCAGCCGGTTTCCCTGACGGCTGGGCTTCCGGAGTATCGATCCGTTCCGGAGCCGAAGGCTGTGCTGAGGCCTGATCCGAAGCTAAGGTGTCGAGTGTCGCCGCCACTACCGTGTCGGCGACGGCCCCCTCCGTCAACGTATCGGTAGCCGCAAACGCCTGCGCCTCCCCTTCTGCCACGGCGGGTCTCCAGTCGTATCGCACCAGCAACGCCTGCATCGCCGAGTCGGGCACCGGCACGTGATGCGCCACCGGTTGAGGTGCCTGCGGCTTGGGCCGGATCGGCAGGTCGAAGTGGATCACCTCCAGGAAGTACAGCAGCATCACGACGGCGGGGATCAGCAGCAAGGCCATCAACACACCATAAAACACCCTGCGACGGCGATGACGTTCAAAGGCCTGCTCGTCGCCGAAGTCGTCGTGCACCGCCTTGTGGTCCACCGTCATGGGGGTGTTCTGGTCTTTGAGCTGACGGGCCACCTGGGCTCTCCAGTCCACCTCCTGGTTGCCGCCGTACACCGGCTCGGGATGGAAGTCGCTCAGGCCGAAGGCGTCGCCGTTGTAGTTCGAGGCGACGGCGGTGAAGCCCACCGCCAGCACGGGGTCGGGCCTTAAGACGCCGATGCCGGGCAATGTCACCTCGCGGCCTGCCTTGAGCTCGGCAAAGCAGTCCGCCACAAAACGGTTCACCTGCTGCCGTGCCTCGTCTTCAGTGAGGTCTTCGCTGGCCACCAGATGACGCACCAGGAGGTCGTTCTCCTCACGTTGCTGTCCGTCGAAGACGACGGTCGCCGAGGGACGCTCAAACTGGTTGGTGATGACGTTCACCTTGGCGCCCTCGTAGTCGCACGAGAAGGTGCCGAGGCCAGGGACGGTCACGGCGTCGTGCTCATAGAGCAGTTCCGATAGGGCTTGTGCGACGGTCATATCTTGTATTCGTTCATACGGTTGATTCTTTCCAGGTCTTCCGGCGTGTCGATGCCGAAGGAAGGCTTCCCTACGGCCACGGCGATGTGTACCGGCCATCCATTCTCGAGCCAGCGCAGCTGCTCGAGCGACTCGGCCGCCTCCAGTCGGCTCTTGGGCAGGGCGGTGACGGCACGCAGCGCCGTCGCCGTATAGGCATACAGTCCCAGATGCCGGTAATACGGGGTCTGGTCCAGCCACTGCTGACGTTCCACGCCACGCACGTAAGGCAGCGGATGACGGCTGAAGTACAGCGCCCGGCCTCCGTGGTCGAACACCACCTTCACCACGTTGGCGTTGTCGAGCTCGGCAGCGTCGGTGACGGGCTCCGCGAGCGTAGCGAGCGGTGCCCCCTTTTCTTTAAGCAACGACGCCAGCTGGTCGATACGGGCGGGGTCGATCATCGGCTCGTCGCCTTGGATGTTGACCACCGCGTCGTAAGGCGCGCCCTGCGCCTCCAGGGTGTCCAGTACCTCGCGGCACCTGTCGGTGCCGCTCGGGTGGTCCTCCCGCGTCATCATCACCCGCAGGCGGCCAGCGCCATCCACCAGCCCTTGCCAGCGTTCCACCTCCTCCACGATCCTCGTGTCGTCGGTGGCCACCACCACCGCATCCAACGAAGCCTTCAGGGCCTGCTCGCAGGTCCTGCGGATCATCGTCTTCTCCCCGATCATCGCCAAGGGCTTGCCGGGGAAGCGCGTCGAGCCGTAGCGGGCCGGTATCACTCCCAACACCTTCATCAGAACAGTCCGTTCAGCTTGGCTTCGATCTTCTCGACGATGATGCCGAGGTCTTCGGGGTTGTCCAGCTCGAGGTTGTCGCTCTCGATGATCAGGAGCTTACCCTCTTTGTATCCGTTGATCCACTCTTCGTAGCGGTCGTTGAGGTTGCTCAGGTAGTCGAGTCGGATCGACTGCTCGAAGTCGCGGTTGCGCTTGGCGATCTGGCGGATCAACGTCGGCACCGAGGCGCGAAGGTAGATCAGCAGGTCGGGCGGCTGGAGGAACTTCGACATCAGCTCGAACAGCGACCGGTAGTTCTCGTAGTCGCGCGACTCCATCAGCCCCATCGAATAGAGGTTGGGCGCGAAGATCATGGCGTCTTCGTAGATGGTGCGGTCCTGGACGACGTCCTTGCCGCTGTTGCGGATCTCGATCACCTGACGGAAGCGGCTGTTGAGGAAGAAGATCTGGATGTTGAACGACCAGCGCTGCATGTCCTCATAGAAGCTGTCGAGATAAGGGTTGTGGTCCACTTCCTCGAAGTGGGGCGTCCAGCCGAAGTGCTTGGCCAAGAGCCGCGTCAGGGTGGTCTTCCCTGAGCCGATGTTTCCTGCGATAGCGATATGCATGGTAGTAGTGTTTTTCAGACTGCGAATATAAGAAAAAACTCAATTCTCAATCCTCAAATCGCAATTTATTTCGGCGCCTTGGCCAGGAAAAACACCGCCAACGCGCAGTACAGGATGTTGGGGATCCATGCCGCCAGTGCCGGCGACACGCTGCTGTTGATGCCGAAGGCCATGGCCACCTTCACGAAGAGGATATACGAGAAGGCGATCGTGATGCCCAGCCCGAGGTGCATGCCCATGCCGCCCCGCATCTTACGGCTCGACAGCGCCACCCCGATCAGCGTGAGGATGAGCAGCGCCGCCGGCTGTGCCATGCGCTGGTGCATCTCCACCTCGTAGCGTCGCACCCCTTCCAGGCCTCGCTGTTTCATCAAGGCGATATGGTCGCGCAACTCGAAGAACGCCATCTCCTCGAAGTCCTCCTTGAGGTTGTAGAAGTCCGTCCCCTTGAGGTTGGGGATCACCGTGTCGAGCCTTCGTCCGTTGACGATCGTCTCGCGGTCGCCGTCGATATAACGCTCCGTGTAGTTGTCGATCCGCCATTTGTGGTCGTCGACCGAGTCGTGGTAGATGATGTCCGACGCCATCTTATACACCAGCTCGTTGTCGCGGTAGCGCTCGATGGCAAAACGGTAGCCCAGCTCGCGTCGCATGTCGTATGTCTCCACATACACATATTCGTCCTTGTCCGTCTGGATGTGGATGTTACGTCCCGAGCTCTTCACCAGATGCTCGATATACTGGTCCTTGAACTCGCGCCGGATCACGTTCAGATGCGGGATCATGAAGTTGCCCAGGTAAAGCGACATCAAGGCCAGCAGCGAGGCCCCCACGACATACGGCACCAGGAACCGTCGGAAGCTGATGCCGCTGCTGAGGATGGCCACCACCTCGGTGCGGTTCGCCATCTTCGAGGTGAAGAAGATCACCGAGATGAACACGAACAGGTGGATGAACTGGTTGATGTAATACGGGATCGACGTCAGGTAATAGTCCACCGCCACCCGCTGCCAAGGCGCGTCGTGCTTGAGGAAGGCGTCGATGTTCTCCGAGAGGTCGAACACGATGATGATCACCATCAGCAGCGACACGGCAAAGAAGAAGGTGCCGATGAACTTTTTCAATATGTAGAAGTCGATCTTCTTCATCACAGTCTGCGGGTGATCTTGGGCAGCATCGCCGCCTTCCATGCGGTGTAGTCGCCCGCCACGATGTGGGTCCGCGCCTCGCGCACCAGCCACAGGTAAAACCCGATGTTATGCAGGCTGGCGATCATGGGCCCGAGGATCTCGCCCGCGATGAACAGATGACGCAGATACGCCCTAGAATATTGTGCGTCCACGAAAGTTTCTCCCGAGGGATCCACCGGCGAGAAGTCCATCCGCCATTTCTCGTTCTTGAGGTTGATGATGCCCTCCGAGGTGAACAGCATGCCGTTGCGTCCGTTGCGTGTAGGCATCACACAGTCGAACATGTCCACCCCCCGTTCGATGCCCTCCAGGATGTTGGCCGGCGTGCCCACCCCCATCAGGTAACGCGGACGGTCTTTCGGCAGGATGGTGTTGACCAGCTCGATCATCTCATACATCTTCTCCGTCGGCTCACCCACCGCCAGGCCGCCGATGGCGTTGCCCCAGGCCCCTTTCGAGGCGATGTATTCCGCCGACTGCTCCCTCAGGTCGCGGTACACGCAACCCTGCACGATGGGAAACAGCGCCTGCTCGTAGCCATACTTCGGCTCCGTGGCGTCGAAACGCTCCACGCAACGGTCGAGCCAGCGGTGCGTGCGTTCCATCGACTGCTTGGCGTAGCGGTAGTCTGCCGTGCCCGGCGTGCATTCGTCGAAGGCCATCATGATGTCGGCCCCGATGCTGCACTCGATGTCCATCACCCGTTCCGGGGTGAACAGATGCTTCGAGCCGTCGATGTGGGAACGGAACTCCACCCCCTCTTCTTTCATCTTACGGATCCCCGTCAGCGAGAACACCTGGAAGCCGCCGCTGTCGGTGAGGATGGGACGCTCCCATCCGTTGAAGCGATGCAGGCCGCCCACCGCCTCCAGCACGTCGAGTCCGGGACGGAGGTACAGATGATACGTGTTGCCTAGGATGATCTGCGCCTTCACCTCGTCGCGTACGTCGCGGATATGGCAGGCCTTGACCGATCCCACCGTGCCCACCGGCATGAAGATCGGCGTCTCGATGGGGCCGTGGTCGGTATGCAGCACGCCTGCCCTGGCGTTGCTTTTCGGGTCGTTTGCGGAGACGATGAATTTCATGGTCGAATTTTTTTGCAAAGGTAAAGAAAATCGTCTATCTTTGCGCAAATTTTTGGAGGTCCTCCCGTGAGCGTCACATTTTTTTACAACCGTCTGTCATTCTACGTCTTAGCCTGTTTCGTGCTGATGCTGCTCATCCAGCTCTGCATCCATTGGATCCGTTTCTCGAAGCTGGCTTTCTTCAAGCGCTATCCCCGCCAGAAGTTCGACAGCGAGCTCGAGCCCGTCTCCGTCGTCGTCTGTGCGCGCGACGCCTACGAACAGCTCGTCGAGCTCATCCCCGTGCTGCTCCGCCAGAACTACCCGAACTTCGAGGTCGTCGTCGTCAACGACTGTTCCGACGACGAGACCGAGGAGTACCTCAAAGACCTCCAGCGCAGCGAGCCCCGCGTCAAGCCCGTGCAGCTCCGCCAGCACCTCAACTTCTTCAACGGCAAGAAGTTCCCCTTGTCGATGGGCATCAAGTCCGCCTCGTACGACCTCCTCGTCCTCACCGACGCCGACTGCCTCCCCACCTCCGACGACTGGCTACGCTCCGTGGTGAGCTGCTACGGCGACCATACCGACGTCGTCGTAGGCTACAGCCCCTACCGTTACAGCAAGGGCCTCCTCAACCGGCTCATCCGCTTCGACGCCCTGCAGTGCGGCATGCTCTACCTCTCCGCCGCCTTGGCCGGCAAGCCCTTCATGGGCGTGGGCCGCAACCTCTCTTACCGCAAGCGCCTCTTCTACGACAACAAGGGCTTCACCTCGCACTACACCACCCCTGCCGGCGACGACGACGTCTTCATCAGCCAGGTGGCTACCCGACGCAACTGCCGTGTCTGCCTCGACCCCGAGAACACCGTCACCGCCACCCCCACCACCTCGTTCTGGCAGTGGGT
>JAEEGH010001066.1_pt1 | contig 82288 bp, 80 predicted proteins | sample 9134181 | NCBI WGS metagenome assembly JAEEGH01 (sample SAMN16246544, study PRJNA631951) | gut metagenome | biome: gut microbiome; feature: rumen; material: DP-attached | host: Bos | place: Iran: Karaj | collected 2018-10 | reverse complement strand
CATCGTGCTCAAGGAGTGGAAGGGATGCAAGCCCAAGATTATCTGGGTTCTTGGCATCGGCCTGGCAATATTGATCTTCTCTATCTTCCTGCCCCAGCTTATAGGTTAGGGAGATGAAAAAAATAGTTCTACTGCTAGCTGCCTTTATGCTTATCCCTGCCTGTAACAAGGCCGAAAGGGAAGATTTAGAGGAGTTGCAGCAAGAACTTGACGCATTGCAGCGGCAGACGCAAGGAGTGCCTGCCGCTGCCGATGTCAAGCCAGGGCATTCAGAGGCGTTTGCCTTTTTGTTTGACAAGGCCGGCTATGGAGTTGATGCCGGAGGCAGCGTCACCATCAATTATACATTGCCTGAAGAGGCCACTATTGAGGTCAGCCAGGCAGAGGGGTGGGGTGTAAGCCTCCAATCGTCCGGTGCTTCCGGTAGAATTGAGGTCACGGCTCCGGACCCCGCTTCGCCCGTTGAGTTTATCATCAAGGCATCTGCGGCAGATGGACGTTCTACGGCGGCAAAATTGCCCCTTCTGGTGCGCGACCCATACACCGATGCCTCCCGCACCACCTTTATGACTATGGGCTACCGCGGTCCCAAGAATCATCAGGCCACCCTTGAAACCTATCAAAAACTGGCCGATGCAGGCCTCAAGTTAATTACGGTAGAGACCGACGAAGGCGAGTTTATGCACCAGCTGGATTTTGCTGCGCAGGTCGGTATGAAATGCGTCCCGGTGGTGTGGGATGCGGCAGAAAAATATGACCGCGACCCGGAAAACTACACTGGCCTGGACGAACTGATTGGTCGGCTAAAGGATCATCCGGCCACATTCGCATACCACATCTATGACGAACCGCCAACAACCCTTATCCCGTCGCTCAAATTTCGCAAAGAAAAGATAGAGAGCCTTGACCGGGAGCATCCGGTCTATATCAATCTTGGTCCTGAGGCAAGTTCTGCCGGAATGGGTGTGGCAACTTATTACGAATACGTAGAGGCTTTCATACGCGACTGCGGTGTAAAGTTCCTCTCATATGACATGTATCCCTGCCGGCCGGAAGGCGACCCTGATTATCCCGACGGAATCGTTAACTATTGGTGGAAATGCAATGAGATTGTAGCGGACCTCACAAAGCAGTACGGCATCCCATGGTGGTCTTTTGCCGCCAGCTGCTGGATTAACAAGGAACAGCACATCTTTGCCAAGCCCACGTTAGAGAATCTTCGTCTGCAGGTCTATACAAACCTGGCTTATGGCGCTCAGGTGATTCAGTATTTCGTGATACTCCAATCCAGCGGTACCGACTATGCACCGCTTATGGTAGACGGCTCATGGACTACGGCCTATGATACCCTTAAGGAGTTCAATACAGAACTCCACCGCCGCGGCTGGGTGTTTGACGGCTGCCGGATGGAAAAGGTGCGTCATACAAATGCGGCTCCCACCTGGACCACCCGTTTCAAAAACGCCGACCTGCCGTCCGAAATCGGCAGCCTTTCCACTGACCAGGAGGCTCTGGTGGGCTTTCTGGATAACAAGGGCAACAAATACCTCACCGTTGCCAACAAATCCCTGAAAGAAAAGATGCGGCTCGACGTCGTCTTCAACGATATGGTCTATACCATTGCCCGTGACGGCATCTTTGTGGAGCAGCCCTCCGGCCCGGCCCAGTTCACCCTTGACGAAGGCGATATGCTGGTGATAAAATATCGGTAGTTTTTCTGTTAAAAAATTGTGAATAATACCGCCCGCCTTCCGGAAAAAGGTGGCAGTATTCGTTGTAACTTTATACGCCGATAGTGTGCCAAATCACATCTAACTTAAAATACTATGAAAATCAGCGATCAAGCTATCTACGATGCCCGCACCCTGGGAAGTGGCAGAATGCTGACCCTGGGTCTGCAGCACATGTTCGCGATGTTCGGAGCCACCGTGCTGGTGCCTGTCATCACCGGTCTCTCGATGTCCGCAACCCTCCTTTTTGCGGGTCTGGGAACTCTTATCTTCCACCTTTGCACCAAGCTTAAAGTTCCCGCATTCCTGGGTTCTTCTTTCGCATTCCTGGGCGGTTACGCCACGGTGGTGCAGATGGGTATGGCAGGCGGCCTTACGCAGGCGGAGGCGCTCCCTTATGCCTGCATCGGCGTATTCTGCGCAGGTCTCATCTACTTTATCCTAGCCGGTCTTTTTGCAGCATTCGGCGCCAAGAGGGTGATGCGTTTCTTCCCGCCAATCGTCACAGGCCCCATCATCATTGCCATTGGTCTTATCCTGGCAGGTTCGGCCATCAACAACTGCAACCAGAACTGGTGGATTGCCCTCCTGGCAATTGCAATCATCGTGGTCTGCAATATCTGGGGCAAGGGTATGATCAAGATCATTCCCATTCTCCTGGGCGTCCTGGGTTCGTATGTCGTGGCAGCTTGCTGCGGCCTGTGCGACTTCACTGCAGTCAAGGAGGCGGCCTGGATCGGTCTTCCCGTGCAGTGGAACAACACCGCCATTTCTGTGTTCAGCAATCCCAACTGGAACCTGATTATCGCTGCCATCATTGCCATCATCCCCATTTCCCTGGCAACGATGATGGAGCATATCGGCGATATGTGCGCCATTTCTTCCACCACAGGCATCAACTATCTTGAGGATCCCGGCCTGCACCGTACTCTGATGGGCGACGGTCTGGCAACTGCCCTGGCATCGCTGTTCGGCGCCCCTGCCAACACCACTTACGGCGAGAACACCGGCGTGCTGAACCTCACAAAGGTCTATGACCCCCGCGTGATCCGCATCGCCGCCGTGTTTGCAATCATCCTCTCTTTCTGCCCTAAGTTCTCCGCTCTTATCGGAGCAATGCCCGCGGCCACCATCGGCGGCGTTTCTCTCGTCCTCTACGGTATGATTTCCGCAGTCGGAGTACGCAACGTGGTAGAGAATCAGGTCGATTTCAAATCGTCCCGCAACGTGCTTGTAATGGCCCTTATCCTGGTGCTCGCAATCGGTATCTCCTACAGCGCCGCAGGCTCCCTCACCATAGGTTCCGTCAAACTTTCCGGTCTTGCAGTGGCAGCCCTTGTGGGTATCATCCTCAATGCCATCCTCCCCGGCAAGGACTATGAGTTCGGCAAGAATAACCTGGGTGACAAGTCGGTCGATTTCGAGGTAAACAGAGTAGAGAAAGAATAATCATAATTAACCATATACCTATGTTCAAAAAACTCTTCATCGCAGCTTTCGCGCTGCTGGCAATGGCAACCACTGCCAATGCCCAGACCAACTTCCAGACCTTCTACGATTTTGGCAGACGTCACTTTACCACCACCATGGAAGGATTTCACATGGACAACTGGGGAAACACGTTCTTCTTTATCGATTACGATTACAATTTCCGTCACAACGACGAGGTTGTGTCTCCCAGCAACACCTATTTTGAGATTGCCCGCTGTCTGAATTTCTGGCAGGACAGCAAATTTGCTCCGCTGTCTCTGCATCTGGAGTACAACGGTGGTTTCGGTACCTGGGGCGACCTGTTTGGTACACCAAGTCTCGACTACGGTGCATTCCCTGTAAACAGCGCGTTCCTGGGTGGTGTTGATTATTTCCTGCACAGCAAGGATTTCAAGAACACCCTTAATCTCAAGCTGCTTTACAAGCATTTTGTACAGCTTCATTCCCACGTTCCTCTGCAGTTCACCGCAGTTTGGGGCTGCCAGGATCTCTTCGGAGCCCAGGGTCTCCGCTTCAGCGGCTTCGCGGATTTCTGGTGCGAGTACGACCATCTGGTATTCCTTTCTGAACCTCAGATCTGGTATCAGGTCTTCGACCATTTCAATGTCGGCAGTGAGATTGAGCTCAGCTACAATTTTGCGGGTATGCAGGGATTCCACATCCTGCCTTGCCTCGGTACCAAGTGGGTATTCTGATTCTGACAGATACGATCCTCAAAGGCGGCGCTTCCCAGTGCCGCCTTTTTTTTACGATTTTTTACTAAATTCGCAATTCGACAATAACTTATAATACAGATGAAAGATTCAAAAACCCGTAAGAGGAACTGGCGGGACCGGTACGACGCGTACTATGTGTCGGGACTGGATTCGTTGCATGTGCTGATGCCTTACATCATGGGCCCCAGAACCAAGAATGAGGCTGTGATGGGTGAGGTGATAGATCTCACGGAGGTGGACAAGTACCTTGCAAAAAAGAACGCCGACAACCCAGAATTCAAATACACCTGGTTCCACGTAATCACGGCCGTTACGGCAAAGACATTTCTGCTGCGCCCCAAGATGAACTATTTCATTGCCGGCCACCGGTACTACGAGCGCAAGCAAATAGTCGTCGCTTTCAACGTCAAGCGTCAGTTCAACGACGAAGCTGAAGAGGCTATCGCAAAGTTCGTTCTCGACCCCGAGGGCGGCGCGCCCATCGAGCAGGTGCACGATTATGTACAGAAGTTCGTGCACAAGGTGCGCAAAGAAGACAAGGTTGTGGGCATCACCAACGCAATGAATGTTCTTCAGGTCCTTCCCAGACCGATATACAAGCTAGTCGCCTGGACGCTCAACAAACTTGAGTATTACGGTCACTACCCCAAGTCACTGGCTAAGGACGATCCCTGTTTCTCAAGCGCGTATCTGACAAATCTGGGCAGTATAAAGCTTCACGCAGACTATCACCATCTGTTTGACTGGGGCAACATATCTTTCTTTATGGTCATCAGCGAGAAAAAACTCCGCCCGTTCTGGCACGAAGACGGTACCTACGACCTGTGCAACACCATCAAACTTGGCCTGACGGTGGACGAACGTATCGCAGACGGTTACTATTTCGCCAAGACCGTGCAGTTGATGCGCCATTTGTTTGCGCACCCCGAGCTGCTTGACCTGGATGCGGCCACTCCCGTAGAATTTGAGAATTAATCTGACAGATGAAATACGTATATGACAATATAACGGCTCCATGGCTCAGTAGCTACGGAGAGGTTCCTGCACATCTGGACTATCTGGAAACCACTATGTCCGGCGCGGTACTGGAAACAGCGGCTCGGGAGGGTGATTTTCCCGCACTGACGTTCATGGGGCGCAAGATATCCTACAAATCGGTTGCGGAAAACCTGGACATTGTGGCCCGCGCCTTCTATGCGATGGGTGTCCGTGCCGGGCAGCGCGTGCTGGTATGCTTGCCCAACGTGCCGCAGGCCATCTACTGCCTGTACGGTCTAAACCGCATCGGCGCCGTGGCATCGATGGTCCACCCGCTATCGGCAGAGGCAGAAATCGCCTTCTATATGAACGAGGCCTCGTGCGACATCGCCGTCACACTGGACCAGTTCTACACCAAGTTCATGGAGGTTGACAAGATACGCCCGGTATTGAAACTCATCATCGCCCGCGTCTCGGAAGAGCTGCCTTTCCCGCTCTCGATAGGGCAGAAGCTGCTCACGGAGAGCAAGTTCCCCAAGATCAAATCCGAGGGCAACGTTATTCTCTGGAAGGATTTCATTAAGGGCGCGGAGAGTGTGAAAGAGGGCTATGTGGCCGACAAGGACTACACCAAGGAGGCGGTGGTGCTCTTTTCCGGCGGCACGACCGGAACAACCAAGGGCATTATGCTCTCCGACCTTAACTTCAACGCACTGGGGCAACAGACGGGAGCTATGGCCAACTTTGAAACGCATCACGCCAAGATGCTGGCGGCAATGCCGGTGTTCCATGGTTTCGGCCTGGGCGTGTGCATCCACACCATGATGGTGGTGGGCGGTACGGCCATCCTGGTGCCCCGCTTCAACGTCAAGAGCTACGCCAATCTCATCAAGAAGAACCGGCCCAACGTGATTGCCGGCGTCCCTACGTTGTTCGAGGCGATTACCCGCAACAAATATCTCGACGGCGCCGACCTCAGCTGCCTGCGGGGCGTCTTTTCCGGCGGCGATTCGCTCACCATTGAACTGAAGAAGAAGTTTGACAAGTTTTTGGCGGATCACAACGCCGGCGTCCGGGTGCGCGAGGGCTACGGCACCACGGAGTGCGTTACGGCCAGCTGTCTGACCCCGTACAACAAAGAGAAGGAGGGAAGTATCGGCATCCCTTACCCCGATACATACTACAAGATTTGCAAGCCTGGCACGTGCGACGAACTGCCGTACGGCGAAGAGGGAGAAATCTGCCTCACCGGCCCATCGATGATGCTGGGTTATATCAATCACGAGAAGGAAAATGCCGAAACCATGCGCGAGCACGCCGACGGCCATGTATGGCTGCATACCGGCGACCTGGGCGTCATGGACTCCGAGGGCTTCATTTATTTCCGCCAGCGCATCAAGAGGATGATAGTTACCAGCGGCTACAATGTGTATCCTTCTCAGATCGAGAACATCCTGGAGGGCCACCCGGCCGTTCAGCGCAGCTGCGTCATCGGGGTGAAAGATCCGTACAAGATGCATCGCGTAAAAGCTTTCCTTGTGCTTAAGCCGGGATATGAAGACTCCGAACAGTTGCGTGAGAGCATCATGAAGCACTGCCGCCACAACATTGCAAAGTATGCGATGCCCAGTGAGATCGAGGTGCGCGATTCGCTCCCCACGACTCTGGTCGGCAAAGTGGCTTATACTAAACTGGAGGCAGAAGAAAATGAATAAGGAAGTCTGGAGGGCAATCAAGTTTCTCCTTTTCTCTATGAGTGCCGGTCTGATTCAGACCATCTCCTTTGCCCTGCTTAACGAATTCACCGGCTGGCGCTATTGGCCGTGTTATCTGATTGCGCTGGCACTGTCGGTGGTGTGGAACTTCACACTGAACCGCCGCTTCACCTTCAAAAGCACCGCCAACGTCCCGGTTGCGATGTTCAAGGTGATTTGCTACTACGCTGTGTTCACTCCACTGAGCACCTGGGGAGGCGATTATCTCTCCGAAACACTTCACTGGAATGAATATCTGGTGCTTTTCATCTGTATGTTCGTCAATCTGGTCACCGAATTCCTGTTCCAGAGATATGTGGTATACGGCAAGAAGGTGGACAACCGCGATGCTGCAAAAGTTACCGCGGTGGTCGCGCTGCTGGCCCTTTCCGCCACCGCATTCGCCGGGGAAGAAGAGAAGGTGGAGGGCTGGAACTTTGGCGTCCTGCCTTGCGTGAGCTACAACTCCGACCTGGGCCTCCAGTACGGCGTTTGCGCCGATATCTTCAACTATGGTAAGATTTATCCCGAATATCAACAGCGGATGTATGTGGAGGCGTCGCGCTATACCGGCGGTCAGACGCTGCTTCACGGCCAGTTCGATTCGCGATATCTGATTCCGGGCATCCGGACGACCTTTTCTGTCAGTTATCAGTACGACCCTATGTTCCTCTTTTACGGCCTGAACGGTCTGGAGGCGTATGACAAGTCGCGCAATGCAAATACAGAGACACGTGAGGCAAGATATGCCTACAAGCGTTCTATGGTGCGCGTGCTGGCCGATTTCCAGGGTCCGATTGTGCCGCATCTGAACTGGGTTGGTGGCGTGAGCTACTGGTACTATGGCCTGGGCGATATAGATTTTAAAAAGAAAGACAAGGAGACGAAAGAACGGTACGAGGTATATGATTCTTCCAAGACGCTTTATCATCAGATGTGCGAGGCGGGCGTGTTTGAAGGTGGCGAAGCTACCGGCGGCCATCGTCTGGAAATGAAGGCGGGGCTGGTGCTGGACACCCGCGATAATGAATCGGCTCCCAACCGCGGCCTTTGGGCTGAAGCCTATTTGAACGGTTCTCCCGATCTCTTTGGCGACGGCTATAACTATCTCCGTCTGGCGGCTCATCTGCGCCAGTACCTTTCGCTGTGGCCAGACCGGATGGTGTTTGCCTATCATCTTGCATACCAGGGGGTTATTGCCGGACAGGCGCCGTTCTACGGTATGCAGAACATCAGCACCCTGTTTCTTCGCCAGACCTGCACCGACGGCCTTGGCGGCATCAACACCGTCCGCGGCCTGCTGGCACAGCGGCTGGTGGGTGACAGCTACGCCTGGATGAACAGCGAACTGCGCATCAGGCTGTTCGACTTCAAGTTCATCGGCCAGAACTGGTACGTGGCCACCAACCCGCTGTTCGACGCCGGAATGGTGACAAGACTCTATAAGGGAGAGGAATTGTCGCGGTTCTATGGTCGCTCCGTAGACGACCTGAAGGCTGAGGCGCTCAAGTTGCACTGCAGTGCCGGCGCCGGGCTTAAGCTGGTGATGAACACCAATTTCATCGTCTCCGCCGAATGGGCCAAGCCATTCAAAAAGACCGACGGCGACAGCGCACTGTACATCGCCCTGAATTACATCTTCTAAACAGAAAAGCCGACCCTCGGGCCGGCTTTCCTGTAGATTATTATCCTGCTATTTAAACCACTTGGTAAGGCGGTCGCGTGCGAACAGGAAGTACACGAGCAGACCGACCCAGCTGAATGCCAGAACCAGGATGCAGGAGATGATTTTGCCCACCAGCGAGATGGGTTTCTTGAGGATGTCCAATACAGCAATGATAGAGAGGACAACGCCGATGATGTAGATTAAACTTGCCATAATAATTATTGTTTATAGATTTTCCAGTGTGTTTCTCCAGTTTCTGAAGGTCGCCTCGTCCGATTTTCTCCAAAGATTGGTAATCTTGAAAGTGGTAGGGTATACTTCTTCTGTCGACTGGGGAATGTTTGGCGTGCGGAAGTGCCAGAACATATCAAAATAGTCTATCTTTCCGTCATAGTTCAGATCGGCCGCAGTGTCAATGTCAATCCAGTCGAAAGAATAAGGCCCGCCGGAACAGGTGCAGGTGATGGTGCCGTCGCCGGTTTCCATTGTGGAAAAAGAGTCCAGCCGGTCACCGTCGTAGTTGGTGTTGTACGGGATGCAGTTGCCGTAAGGGCCGGGACTCATGAACAGCGATGAATACATCTGCATCGGAATGTCTTCTTCTATGCGCTTCAGATTGTCAACTTCCACAATCTCACCGCTTTCGGGGTCGGTCTGGAAGCCGATATAGAAAACAAGCTTGTATTTGACGAAATTGGTGCCTGTCACGTGCCGCCACTCCCAGGTGTCGTCTACCGTGTATGTCCTGTCAAAGAGGAGATACTCCCCGGAAGACATATTCTCCCGGTCGTAGAGCGCTGCAAGGTACCACCAGCCGTCCAGGATTTTGTCTTTATTCATTACCTCGGGCTCTTCTATATCAGCACATGAGCAGCATATAAGTGCCATGACCATGATATGGAAAAACCGTTTCATACGATACCTCTTATCTTTTGTAAAGGTAATATTTTTTTGTAAGTTTGTGTAATTGAACAATATTTTAACCAAATAATAATGAAAAGGCTATTTATTTTTACATTGCTTTTGGCGTTGACTTTCAATGCCTTTGCTCAGGAAGAAAAAGAGATTAAGAAGGGGTGGAGCCTGGGACTCCTGCCCACTGCGACCTGGTCGGTGGATAATGGTTTCCAAGCCGGCGCATTCGGAGACGTTTACTATTATGGCGACGGCAGTACTTATCCCGATCCGCTGCACAAGATCAGTTGGGAGGCCTCTTATTTCACCAAGAGTCAGCGTCAGCGCTATTATCTGGCATACGATTCCAAGTATCTTATTCCAAATATGCGTGTCAACGCATCTTTGACATATATGAACGACCCCCTATACACATTCTGGGGTTTCAACGGCCCTGCCTCTGTACAAGACTACTACTTGTGGGGTAACAGGTACACTACGCCGAATCTCAACTACTACGGCATGAGCCGCCAGATGTTCCGCGCCCTTGCCAACGTCCAGGGACGTATAGTAGACCATCTCAACTGGGCTGCCGGAATCAACTTCTGGAACTGGAAACTTGGTGATATGAGGGACACGGGGGTCATCATGGACGGCAAACACAAGCTGCCCCGGTCTGATAAGAACTATGAGGCCAATTATGAACAGTATGCTACATATTATGACACTGATGTCACCTTGTTCAAGAAATATCAGGAGATTGGTGCCATAAAGGCAGGCGAGGAGCAGGGCGGCATTTCTGTGGAACTGAACGCAGGTCTGGTATATGACACCCGCGACATCGAGGCCGCTCCCAATAGCGGTATATGGGCTGAAGCTTACCTTAACGGAGCTCCTTATGCCGGCAATCCTTCTACCGGTTTTAACAGTCCCTACCTCAAGGCCTGTGTCTATTTCCGCAACTATCTCAGAATCCCATTGCATCTGTTCAAAGCCGGAGATCCGGTATTCGCATACCGTCTGGCCTGGCAGCAGACCATTGCTGGCGAGACACCGTTCTACATGATTCAGAACATTCCTTTGCTTGTTCAGCGCAACATGATTTCAGAAGGCTTCGGCTCCAACGGTACCATCCGCGGTCTGCGCGAAAACCGTATCCTTGCAGAAGGCATGGCCTGGGCCAACACGGAACTCCGCGTCAAACTGGTCAATTTCAAACTCTTCAACCAATACTTCTATCTGGCATTGAATCCGTTCTTTGACGCCGGCGTCATTACCGCCTTCTACAGGGATGATGCATTCAGGGATATAGAATATGATACGAGGCTCATAACCGGAATAGATTACACCGGTTACACAGATTATCTCAATAGTCCCAATAAGCTCAGCGTTGACAAGTCTGGTAATTATAAGCCCAAGAAAGAAAAGGATATAGCTGCAGACCAGAAGACGCTTGAAGATTTCCGGGCACTCCATAATGCAGATTATGACGGGAGAATCTATGACTCCAGTCATGCTAAAGACCTTGTTTATAGTGCAGGTATCGGCCTCAAGCTTGCGATGAACCAGAACTTCATCATCTCTGCCGAATACGCCCATTGCTTTACCCCCGGGCTTAATGCGGATCCCTGGATCGGTATCGGTATCAACTATCAGTTCTAACGGCTATGAGAAGATTATTCCAATTCACAGCGATCGTTCTCGCATCGTTCTGTCTGACCGGCTGCCTCGCAGGCAAGTTCATGACCGGCTATGCTCTCCAGCCCAAGCCTCATGGAATAGAGGATATAGAACGTACCCGTCATAAAGCCGATTCCCTGATGCCCGGAAGCACCCAGTGGTACGACGGCCTCAAAGAAGCGGGTATTCTTAAGGATACCACCATCGTGGGTTATCGCGATTTTAAGATTCACGCCTGCTATGCTCCCGCCAAGGATCCCGCCAAGGCTAAGGGTACCGCCATTGTGGTGCACGGCTACACAGACAACCACTTCGTATTCCTTTACCTTGTGAGAATGTACCGGGATGATTTCAACTACAACGTGCTCTTCCCCGACCTTCAATATCACGGCTATTCAGAGGGTGACCACATTCAGATGGGCTGGTACGACCGTCTGGATGTAGAAAAGTGGATCGAGGTGGCCCACAATATCTTCAACGACGACTTCATGGTACTGCACGGCGTGTCCATGGGTGCCGCTACCGTTATGATGGCCAGTGGTGATCCGCTGCCGGAGTATGTCCGCTGTTTCGTTGAGGATTGCGGCTATTCTTCGGTTTGGGATCAGTTCACCACCAATCTTCACGATAGCTTCCACCTGCCGCCGTTCCCCATCCTGAACAGCGCCAGCATCGTTTGTAAGAACCGTTACGGCTGGAGTTTCAAGGAGGCTTCTTCGGTTAAGCAGCTGGCTAAATGCGATCGTCCGATGTACTTCATTCACGGCGATGCCGACGACTTTGTGCCCTTTGAACATCTTTGGAAGAACTTCGCTGCCAAGACACAGGGATACAAGGAGTATTGGGCCGCACCCGGTGCAGTTCACGCAAACTCTTTTGCAAAGCATCCTGAAGAGTACAAGGCTCGTGTAGAGGACTTCTTGAACCGTGTTCACGGCTTGATGAAAAAGTAAGACAATGGCTAACAGTAAATACATTCTGGCTCTGGATCAGGGAACAAGCTCGTCCAGAGCCATTGTTTTCGACCACGAGGGCCGAATTTGTTCCACGGCCCAGCAGGAGTTCACCCAGCATTTCCCCAAGCCGGGGTGGGTGGAGCATGACCCTATGGAGATATGGGCCTCCGAGGCCTCTGTGATAGCCGAGGCAATCACAAAAATCGGTATCAACGGTCTTGACATCGCCGCCATCGGTATCACCAACCAGCGCGAGACCACCATCGTTTGGGACGCCGAAACGGGCAAGCCGGTCTGCAACGCCATCGTTTGGCAGGACCGCCGCACTTCGGAGTTTTGCGATTCTCTCAAGGCGCAGGGTCTGGTGGACAAGATCCGCGAAAAGACGGGCCTTATAATAGACGCATACTTTTCCGGAACTAAGATCAAATGGATTCTGGACAATGTCCCGGGTGCCCGTGAGAGGGCGGAGGCTGGCAAACTGCGCTTCGGTACCGTGGATAGCTGGCTGGTATGGCAACTGACCCGCGGCGAAGTGCACGTTACCGACGTCTCCAACGCATCCCGCACTATGCTGTTCAATATCAACACGTTGGAGTGGGATGAAGAACTTCTGAGGCTACTGAATGTACCGGCGTCGATGATGCCGCGCGTATGCTCTTCTTCTGAAGTCTACGGCTATACCAAGACCACCATCTTTGCACATGAGGTGCCCATCGCGGGCATCGCCGGCGACCAGCAGGCGGCCCTTTTCGGCCAGATGTGCACTGAGCCTGGTTCCGTCAAGAACACCTACGGCACCGGCTGCTTCCTGCTGATGAATACCGGAGAAAAGCCGATCCTCTCAAAGAACAATCTTCTTACGACCGTTGCCTGGAAGATCGGTGACACTGTGAATTACGCGCTGGAAGGATCCATCTTTGTTGGTGGCAGCGTGGTGCAGTGGTTGCGCGACGGCCTGGGCATCATCCGCTCGTCCTCTGAGATTGAGGCCCTGGCGGCATCGGTTCCCGACAACGGCGGCGTTTACTTTGTGCCGGCACTCACCGGTATGGGCGCGCCCTATTGGGACCAGTATGCCCACGGCGTCATCTGCGGCATCACCCGCGGCACCACTGCGGCCCATATCGCCCGCGCTGCTCTGGAGGGAATCGCTTTCCAGACTATGGATATAGTGGCTGCTATGGAGCGTGACGCCGGAGTCCGTCTGGCAAACCTCAAGGTCGACGGCGGTGCCTCCCGCAACAATCTTATGATGCAGTTTCAGAGCGACATCCTGGGCGCCGATGTAATCCGCCCGGAAGTTACCGAGACCACCGCTATGGGCGCCTGCTATCTGGCTGGCCTGGCAGTGGGCTACTGGAGCTCTCTGGACGAAGTCAAGCGGCAGTGGAAGGCAGAACGCACGTTCAAGCCCTCCGGAACTGATGTATCCGGCGTTAAAGCCGGTTGGAAAGATGCAATATCAAGAACGATAAGCAAATAGTAAAATGGATCCCAAGTATATTTTTGAATTTCTCGGCACTTTGGTGCTGGTACTTTTCGGTGACGGTGTTTGCGCCGCCTGTTCTCTGAATCATTCCAAGGCAAAGGGCGCCGGATGGGTTGTAATAGCTCTCGGCTGGGGCCTTGCCGTAATGATGGGCGTGCTGGTTGCAGGTCCCATCTCTGGTGCGCACCTGAATCCCGCCGTTTCCGTCGGTCTGGCCATCGCCGGCAAGTTCGAGTGGTCGCTGGTGCTGGGCTACATCATTGCCCAGATGCTGGGCGGCTTCCTGGGCGCCGTGCTGGTTTGGATATTCTATAAGGACCACTACAAGGCCACAGCAGACCAGCCCGACACCATCCTGGGTACGTTCTGCACAATGCCCGCCATCAAGAACCTCTGGCGCAACTTCCTCTGCGAGGTCATCGCTACCTGCGTGCTGGTATTTGTGATTCTGGTGCTTGGCACCAAGGGGAATGCGTTCGCTATGGGTGATACGCCCCTTGGAACAGGTGCTCTGGGTGCATGGCCCGTCACCTGCCTGATCATGGCCATCGGTATGTCGCTTGGCGCCACCACCGGTTATGCCATCAATCCCGCCCGCGACCTCTCGCCGCGTCTGGCTCACGCCTTGCTCCCCATCAAGGGCAAACGTGATTCCGGCTGGTGGTACGCCTGGATTCCCGTCGTGGGCCCTATGGTTGGCTGCACAATGGCCGCCGGACTGTTCCTGCTGGTGTTCTAGAACTCCTCTCTGTGTGGCAGATACATCACTGATTATCAGCATTATACAACATATCCCTTGCGTAAAAATACGCAAGGGATATGTTGTAAATGAGTGAGTATCAGACAGCTGAGCGCCACGGGGCTACTCGGCGGGCTTGCGTTCTTCACGGAGGGTAAGTCCCATGAAGAATATGGCGAGGATGCAGGCGGCTATCAGCAGGGCGAAAGTCCAGCCCCAGCCGGCATGCTGGGCAACCAGGCCGATTATTGTGTTGGCAAGGATGAATGTCCCCAGGAAATAGCCGAAGAAGCCTGTGAGGCCGGCGGCGGTCCCGGCAGCGTTCTTTGGCGCCAAATCAAGCGCCTGCACGCCGATGAGCATCACCGGACCGTAGATGAAGAAGCCGATGCCTATCAGGCTGATGATAACCACCGTCAGGTTGTCGATGAACATCCAGTAGAGAACCACGAACACAAGCACCAGCGCCATGAATAACATGGTGGGTAGGGCGCGCTTGCCGTGGAACAGTTTGTCGGAGAGCCAGCCGCAGAGCAGGGTGCCGGGTATGGCGGCAAACTCGTATGCGAAGTAGGCCCAGCCGGCGCTCTTGAGGTCGATGCCCTTCTCCGTAAGGATTGTCGGCGCCCAGTCCAGGCAGCCGTAGCGCACCATATACACGAAGGCGTTGGCCAAGGCGATGAACCACAGGAACTTGTTGTTCAGCACGTGCTGGAACAGAATCTCCCTGGTGGTGAGGGTGGTCTCGTGTTTCTCCGAATAGTTCTTGGGATAGTCGTTGCGCCATGCTTCCACCGACTGAAGGCCGCAGGACTGCGGTGTGTCGCGAAGCAGGATGTAGGCCAGCAGGGCAATGAACAGCGCTACGGCGGCAGGGAAGGCGAAGGTGCCAATCAGGAAATAGAGCTCGCTGTGGCTACCGTAGAACCAGCTGCCGAACCAGGCGGCGCCATAGGTCGCCATCGGGCCTACGAGCGCTCCGCCGACATTGTGGGCGCAGTTCCAGATACTCATCATTGTGCCGCGTTCGCCGGGCGAGAACCAGTGGGTCATAACCCGTCCGCAGGGAGGCCAGCCCATGCCGTTGAACCATCCGACAAGAGCGTTGAGCACTCCCATCACAATTATCGCCCAGGTCTTGTGTTCTGCCCCGATCCATTGGATAGGGACAATCATAAAGCACATGGAAATGGCTGTAAGTATCAGTCCCAAAGGAAGGAAGACACGGGCGTTGGAACGGTCGGAAACGCTTCCCATCAAGAACTTTGACAGGGCGTATGCAGCGGCGTTGAGGCCCAGCACGAAGCCGAGTTCGGTCTTTTCGAATCCGAGCGGAGCCATCGCCGGGATGGCCATCGAGAGGTTCTTTCGCACCAGATAGAATCCGGCGTAGCCGATAAACGCGCCCAGGAAAACCTGCCAACGCAGCCGTTTGTATTTCTTATCCGCTTCGGGGCCGGTTTCGGCCGGTTTGTATGCGGGCTGTTTCAAAAACTTTAACATATCGCTTCTGCCAAAATTGAAATAGGGTTCATTACTGAATAGCCGGTGGACATCTCAATCTGCCACTTGCAGGTCTCGCAGTCGCAGGCCACCACATCGGGATTAACGGCCTTGATCTGGTCGAACAAAGGCTGACCTATAGCCTGCGACGCCTCGTAGTTTTCCCGCTTGAAACCGTAGGTGCCGGCTATTCCGCAGCAGGCCGAATCGAGCATAGTGAATTCGACACCCGGAATCATCCGCAGCAGTTTCTCAGAGAACACACCCCAGCCAAGCCGCTCCATATGACAAGGAGTGTGATATGCAACCTTCTTGTGATAATCGGGCTTGAATCGCAGCGTAGCGCCGTTTTCCAGCTTCTCGTAAATGAAACGGGTGGCCATTATTACAAAGTTCCGTACGCCGGAATTGTCCACTCCCAGCAGCGAAGGGTATTCGTCGCGCAGCGTCAGCGTGCAGGACGATGAGGTGGTGATAATCATCAGACCCTTGTCCACCGCCTTGGCCAGCGTGGCTACGTTGTGTTTGGCGTTTTTTGTCGCCTCGGTCGTCATCCTGTTGGTAATCATCGCTATGCCGCAGCATTTCTCCTTCTCCAGCAACTGCACGCCAACCCCCAGTGCGTTGAGCACCTTGACCAGGTCCTTGCCCAGCCGGGGATAGTTGTAATTAACGTAGCAGCCGTGGAAGTAGGCCACCTGCTCCGGGAATGCAGCCTGCTCTTTTTCGTGCCGGCCCATCCATGCTTCGAAGCTGCGCCCGCTGTATTTGGGAAAGGTACGGCGATGGTCTATCTTGAACATCGCGTCCATCATGGTCTTGGTGACGCCCAGGCCCGTGACAGCGTTGGCGATGGGGGCTACTGGCCGTGCCAGACGGCCCATAAAGTCGGTGGATGCCAGCAGTCGGTCGCGCCACTTTGGCGGGGATGTGTCGTATTTGATGCGGGCAGCCTGGATAAGGTCGGCCACCTTTACTCCGGAAGGGCAGGCGACTTCGCACCGCTTGCAGTTGAGGCAATACTTAAGGGCGTAATTGAAGAAGAACGGGTCTTTCAACCGCAGCCGTTCGCCGTCTGGACCGGCCTGCTTTGGGCCGGGATAGAGGGGATTGACCTGCAATACGGGGCAGTATGCGGTGCACACGGTGCACTTCATGCACTCTTCAAAATTGTGGGTGCTTGATGTATATTCCTGCAGTTTCATTCCTCTGTGGTTTTAAGTATTTCGTTGGCCGCCGCCAGGGCGCTGCGGATTGCCAGTCCTCCGCCGGTGCCCAGTTCGGGACGGGTTTCGCCAAGAATGGAACCGATAGCGAATAGATTCTTGATTGGTTCGCCGCCTTTAAGCGCGTGCAGCGAAGGGTCTGTGGCGACGCCATATTTCATATAGGGCTGTTCGCGCATGAACTCCGGGTTGTACCAGTCGCTGCGGTCTTCTGCCTGCTCCACGTCAAGGCCGAATACCGGCTCCGATATTTCAAAGGGATTGGATTTGAGGCCCTTGGAGAAGAAGGCTCCGGTGGCCAGAATAAAGATGTCGGCTTCCAGAAAATGGTTGCCCAGATTCTGGGTCACTACGCTGTGAACAACGCCTTCGTGTACGTGCGCCCCGGTGGCTTCGTCGCCCATAAGGTATGTGCCGCCCAGCAGCTCGTAGCGCCGTTTCAGAAGTATCTGGGTGCGGATTCCGGGTACTGACGGGGGCAGGGTGCCGGTGAATACCACCTGCGCCGGAATGCCCGCCCGGATACGGCTCAGCACAGAAGTGTCCTTGAGCCCGAAAACCTGCGGCAGAATCACGGTGTCTTCGTCGCGCAAAAGGATGCGGATTTCTCTCACCACGGTTTCCCAGATGCGGTCCATGGTGCGGGCAATCTGTACACTGCGCATCTCGCTGGGACTCTTTTCCAACTGCTCCAATTCTGGCAAATTGAGCAGTTTGACGCGGCATTGCAGCCCCTGCTTCTCCAACCCTTCTGCCAGGAAGTCGCAGAAAAAGTCGTGGTAGCCTGTGAAACTTACAATCAGCGCTTTCTGGCCGATTTTCGTATCCGGGAAAAGGCTGATATCCTCCAGTGACAGAGTGGCCTTCTTGAATGTTCCCATAGGCATCAGGCGCACGCCCGGTGCGTAGTGCAGCGCGATACCCGCCTCTGCAAATAGGTCCGTGACACGCTGTGGCGCCTCTTCCATAGACTCCAGGCTTCCGGAGAAGAAGTGCAGCGCATTCTGTCCGGTGCTGATGATTGCGGTGCTCTTGCCTGCCTTCTGCAGGGTTATGCCGGCCGTAAGACCGGCAAGTCCGCCGCCAATTATGACAGTATTGAATTTCATAATCCTAATACGTGTTTATAGACCCACTGGGTGTATTCCGCCTCGCGCAGGGTGTCGCCCCAGCCTATGGGGAAGTTGCCCTTCCAGCGCTCCTGTAGGAACTCCTTGAGGTCTTCGCGCTCTTTCTCTATGCAGCCGTGCGACTTTGCCAGCAGACCTGCGGCACGGCAGGCGCAGAATTCGCCTTGGCAGGTGCCCATTCCGATTCTGGTGCGTCGGCGCAGATCGGTGAGGGTAGAGGCGTTCATCAGTTCTATCGCATTCTTAACCTCGGCCACCGATACCTCTTCACATTCACAGATAAGCGCCTCGTCCAGCGTGTTCCGGGTCTGGATACGTCTGGCGCGGGTGCCCATACGGGCCGCAGCGGCCTTTTGTGCCATGGACGGTTTCTCCCAGATCTTGCGGGCAACCGCCTCGTAAGACCCCTCTTCGCTGCCCGGCAGCGGCGTTTCTGCCGTCCGACATTGCTTGTCTATGGCCAGTTTGCGGCACACGGCGTCGGTGGCGATTTCCGCCATCAGACGATATGTCATGAGTTTGCCGCCGGTGATGGTGATGAACCCCTTCAGGCCGTCGCGCTCTTCGTGGTCCAGGCAGACTATGCCTCGGGAGATGTTACGCCCGGAAGGGTCGTCGTCGGCGCTGACCAGCGGCCGAACGCCGGCGTAGGCGCGCAGGATGCGGGTGGAGGAGAGCGAAGGCGTCATCTTGGCCCCTTCGGTTATCAGCAGGTTGACCTCGTCCGGGGTGACGCTCACATTGTCGCACTCCTCGAACGGAATGCGGGTTGAGGTTGTGCCTATTATGCAGACGGTGTCGCCCGGCACCAGGATGTCGGCGTTGGAGGGCTTGCGGCAGCGGTTTATCACCATATTGTTGACGCGGTGCGCAAAGACCAGCAGGGCCCCTTTTGCAGGGAACATGCCAATCTTGACGCCAGCCAGGGCCGCGATGTCATGACCCCAGATACCGCCGGCATTCACCGTTACTGGGGCGTAGAAGTCACGCTCTTCGCCAGTGTTGAGGTTGCGGGTGTGCACGCCGCGGATGGTGTCGCCCTCTTTGATGAAGCCCGTTACGGTGGTGTGCAGGCGCACTTGTCCGCCGTGAAGCTTGGCGTCCAGCATATTTGCGGCGCACAGGCGGAAGGGGTCCACACTGCCGTCTGGCACACGTACGGCGCCGGTGATGTCGGGATTGACCGACGGCTCCAGTCTCTTGGCCAGCTCGGGGTCGATGACTTCTGCGCTGATGCCGGCCTTGCGGCAGGCCTCAACAAACGTCTGCTGATAGGCCAGGTCATCTTCCGGAAGGGTGATGAACAGGCCGTCGGTTTCGTCTACGCAGTGCGAGGCGATGCGGCGCAGAATCATATTCTCCTTGATGCATTCCTCGGCACTTTCGGGGTCGTTTACGGCATAGCGGGCACCGGAGTGCAGCAGGCCGTGGTTGCGGCCGGTGGCTCCGGTGGCGATGTCGCTGCGCTCTATCAGCAGCGTCTTGAGTCCGCGCATGGCACAGTCGCGCTGTGTTCCGGCTCCGGTGATGCCGCCGCCAATAATTATTACGTCGAATTCGTTGTTGCTCATTCTTCTATTCTATCTGGGGCAGACCCAGGTCGGGAAAGGTACGGGGTGCGGGAATTCCTGGCAGCGGCTTGCGGTCCTTCAGCTGCTCCAAGGCAACCTCTATGGCTTTGAGAAGCTGCTGGTCTTCTCCGGCGTATTCTTTAACGGGATCGTTGTCTATCAGGATGTCGGGATCCACACCGTGGTTCTCTACAATCCACTGGCCTGTCTTGGCGTCGTAGTTGGTAAAGAAAGGGACACGGACGTCGGTGCCGTCCATATACGGCAGAGAGCCGCTGATGCCCACAATGCCGCCCCAGGTGCGGGTACCGATAATTGTTCCGAGGTTGTTGGCCTTGAAGCTCCAGGGGAACAGGTCGCCGTCAGATGCGGAGTACTTGTCTATAAGCAACACCTTGGGACCCGTGTGTGTCCCTTCGGGCTCAGTGCCGGTGAGTGTAGAACCGCGACGCATTGTCATGCGGTATACCTCGCGCTGCAGGCGCTCGATAATCATCGGGGAGACGTTTCCGCCGCCGTTGGCACGGTCGTCTATGATCAGAGCCTCTTTATCAAGCTGAGGATAGTAGTAGCGGGCGAATTCGGAGAGACCTTCGCGTCCCATGTCGGGGATGTAGATGTAGCCGATCTTGCCTTTTGAGAGCTCGTCGCAGGTGCGGATGTTTTTCTGTACCCACTCGTAGTGATAGAGCGGATATTCGTCCGAGATGGGTTTTACAACCACCTTCTTGCCGCCGGCGGCGGGCTTGTCAGAAACTGTCAGTTCTGTAAGGACGCCGGCCTTGCCCACCAGCAGCTGGTAGATGTTGGAGACAGTGTTGGTCGGTACGCCGTCAATTGCAGTAATATACTGTCCGGCCTTCACACCTATGCCCGGCTCTGTGAAGGGTGAGCGAAGTTTCTCTTCGTACGGTGCGCCCTGCAGGATGCGTTCAATCTTGAAGAAGCCGCTCTTGTCGCGGGAGAACACGGCGCCCAGCAGGCCCATGTCAATCTTCTCTGCCTTTGGATATTCACCGGGATTGACATAAGCGTGTCCCGATGCTAGTTCGGATATCATCTCGCCAATTACGTAGTTCAAATCGAGGCGGGTTTTTACGTATGGCAGCAGGACTTCGTATTTTTCCTTGACCTTGGTCCAGTTGCGGCCGTGCATGTTCTTTACGTAGTAGCCGTCACGGAATGCGCGCCATACCTCGTCGAAGATCTGGGGCCACTCCTTACTGTAGTCGATGTCGGTGACCATGCCGGAAAGGTCCGGTTTATCACCCTTGTCCATCTTCGGGCCGAGTGTGGCTATGGAGAACTCGCGGCGTCCTTTCATCAGCAGGGCTTTCTTGTCGCCGAAACGATACAATACGTTACCGTCGGAGCATTCGTCATCTTTGCCAGTTTCAAAGTCGAAGACGCGGGTGCCGCGGCCGCTGGGATACCATACCTTCTTGCCGTCGCTGTAGATGCCGCCCCAGCCGGATGCGCCAGAGACAGGGAGTTTCACAGTTCTGAGTGCAAGGCCGTCAGGGTCGATCCTGACTTCCACATCCTTCTCCTTGTCATCATCTTTGGTGTCCGGAGCGCCGCTCTTTCCGCCCTTGAAGTCAGGCGCCGCCTTGCCGACGGATTTCCTGGGACCCTTGTCATCAAGACCCGGGTATTCCTGCTGGCCGAATGGCGTGGGCATCATGCCGCCCGGCCGGGGCCGGCCTTCGCCGCTTACGGCCGGAGCACCATCCTTGGGCAGCAGGGGAGAAGGTGTATCTGCGGCGAGCATGGTGATGTAAATGCCGCTCATATTGCCCAGGATGTAGTTCCATTCAACCCTGCCATACTGCGGATTGATGTCGCGGTCGGCGCTGAATATCAGATATTTGCCGTCGGAAGAGAAGGCGGGAGAACCGGAGTTGTACCAGCGCTCGGTGACGGGATACTCCTTGCCCGATTCCATGTTCAGGACGTATATTACACCCATTTCGTTCTTGGCGGGCTTGGTGTAGGCTATCCATTTGCTGTCGGGAGAGTAAACCACCGTGCGGAACTCAGCTTCAGGGTTGGTTGTCACGACGCGCTTCTTACCAGAAGGAACTTCTATTTCTACAATACGGTTTTCACGGTCTGTGTAGAGGATATGCTTGCTGTCCGGGCTCCATTGGAGGGTGCGGATGTAAGTGTCGTTGCCGCTGGTCAGCTGGCGGGCATCGCCGCCCTTTTCAACCTCATAGAGGTAGACCTCGGTCTCGCCTGTGGCGTCACCTATCCAGGCAATCCATTTACCATCGGGGCTCCAGTCGGCGTCGCGGTCGTTGGAACCGGCGCTTCGTGTCAGGTTGCGGGTAACTCCGCGTCCGGCAGGGACGTCAAACACCTCGCCTCGTGCAGTCACCGCCACCCGTTCGCCTGTGGGTGAGAGGGAGACTGCCGTGACATTCTGATCGAGCTTGCGATGCTCGTTCCTGGCATAAACATCGTCGCCTGCAAGAGTGATGTGTACCTGCTCGTATTTACGTGTGGCGGGGTCGAGTCGGTAAATATAGCCGCCGTTCTCGAACACAATGCTCTTTCCGTCGCTGGAGGGGAACTTAACGTCGTAAAGGTTGAAGTCGGTAACTTTTTCTGTAGTTTTTGACTTGGTATTGTAGACAAAGATGTTCATTATCATATCCCTGTCTGAGGAGAAGAAAATGTCGTCTCCGATCCACATCGGGAATATGTCCTGGGCTATGTTAGATGTGATATTCTCTATCTTTCCGCCCTTCGGGTTCCAGATCCAGATGTCGTCGGCCATTCCGCCGCGATAGTATTTCCAGGTGCGGAATTCGCGCATCACACGGTTGTATGCCATCAGTTTGCCGTCGGGCGACCAGCTGCACCATCCCCCTTCGGGAAGGGGGACTTCTTCCGGCATGCCACCGTCGGGCGACACAGTCCAGAGCTTGCCTTCAAAACCGTCGCTGATGCGGTTGCGGTAGATGATAGATTTGCCGTCGGGGCTCCAGCCCATCACAATGTTGTTGGGACCCATACGGTCGCCCATGTCGTCGCGTTCGTTGGTTGAGGTCCAGGTCAGGCGGACAGGCTCTCCGCCGCCGGCGGGCATGCGGTAAACTTCGCGGTTGCCGTCGTATTCTGCCGTGAAGGCGATGGTCTTGCCGTCGGGCGAGAAACGGGCGAATGCCTCGTAACCTATGTGGGAGGTCAGCTTGTGGGCTTCGCCACCAGTTACGGGAACTGTCCAAAGGTCGCCTGCATAAGAGAATACTATCTCACTGCCGTTGGTGGCAGGGAAGCGGAGAAGTCGCGCTTCGTTGTTGCCGGCCGCGTTGGCCGAGGTGCTGAAGGCTGCAATAAGCAGCAGTGCTGTTAATCTTAATATCTTCATAATGATTGAGTTATTATCAGAAAACAACTACACATCCGCCGCCTGGCGCGAGGTGAACATTGACCTCGCCGCCGGTGACCTTGATGCTCTCCTTTCGGTAGTCCTGACCGTTGCGGTGGGCGTTGACGCCGTCGCGCCACAGTGTGGCTTCGGCACCGTCGGCTATCTCGAAAGGCAGTTTGATGGTGACATCACGCGCGTCCCAGTCGGTCATCGCTGCCAGATACCACTTGCTGCCGCTGCGGCGGGCCATTACTATATAGTCGCCGGTACGGCCGTCCAGAGCTTTGGTTTCGTCCCAAACGGTGGGTACGGAAGCGATAAAACGGGTGCATTCTTCCTCGGCCTCATAGTTGGTAGGGCTGTCGCACAACATTGTGAAAGGTGCGTCAAATACTATGTATTCCGCCAGCTGACGGCAGCGGGTGCCCTGGCTCATCGGCTCGTTGTCGCAAGGATAGTAATTCGCCTTGATTGCATTGCGCATTGCGCCCTGGGTGTAGTCGCACGGGCCGGCCACCAGACGGGTAAAAGGTATTGTGACATCGTATGTCACCTCGTCATATTCGGGCCCCATCCACTTGAGCTGCTCCAGACCGTTCACACCCTCGAAATTGAGGACGTTGGGCCATGTACGGATCAGGCCGGCGGGCTTGAATGCGCCGTGGAAGTCTACAAACTGATGGTACTTGGCGGCGGTGCGGGCAGCCTGCTCGTAGAAGGCCACCATCGGCTGGTCGTCACGGTTCATGAAATCGATTTTCCAGCCGGCGATGCCCATCTCGCTGTAATGCTTGCAGACCCCTTCCATGTCGCGGTTGAAGGCCCAGTAGCCAGCCCAGAGCACCAGTTTGACGCCGCGCTCGATGGCGTAGCGGCTCAGCATCGGCAGGTCTATTTCGGGTACCACCTGCATCAGGTCGGCCTGCAGATTCACCGCCCAGCCTTCGTCCAGAATCACATATTCTACGCCGTGGGCCGCTGCAAAATCTATGTAATATTTGTAAGTGTCGTTGTTGATGCCGGAGGCGAAATCGACGCCCTTGATGTTCCAGTCGTTCCACCAGTCCCAGGCTACCTTGCCGGGCTTCACCCAGGAGAAGTCGCCCTCCGAGGGCTTTGCCAGACGCCAGACGAGGTCGTTGTCGGCCAGCGAGGCGTCATCATCCGTGATTACCATCACCCTCCAGGGGAGTTCCTCGCCCTTTTCACCCTTGTAGATGAAGGGCTCGCGGGAGGTGATCACCCCCTGCAGCATATTGTGGCCGCCCTGGACTATCGTCTTGGGATAGCCGGCAAACATCGCCTCCAGGCCGGTGCCGCCGTTGCGGTTGCAAAGGTACATACCGGGATAGTTCAGCAGGTCGGATTCGGTGATGCAGATTCTGGGGCCCGCGGTCGATTCCAGGGTAACCGGCAGAAACGCCATCCTGGTAGGGTCCCATGCGGAGATGTGTATGTTGGAGTATACATTCTCGAACGAGTTGAAATACTGGTTCTCAAATGAGCCGCCGTTCCGTACGTACGGAATCCATCCCATCGGATCGTCCGGGAAGTTGAATTCGGCTGTTTCGTTAGCGATTGTTTCGGCTTTCTTTGTAACGAACCTGTATGCTACGCCGTCGTTGGCTACGCGGAATATCAGGTCGAACTGTTTGGAGGTGAGTTTCAGCTGATTATAGTTGTCTTTGACCTCGCTGCGCTTGTAATTCTGCGCCTTGAGTGTTTGTGAAACGCTGCTGCGCTGTGCCTTGCGGAATTTGGCATTGGGGCCGTACTGGGTACCGTCGGCAAGGGTAAGCCCCAGGCGGGAGGGCGCCATAAGTTGCACATCGTCTTTGGTGACGCTCCACGATAGGGTGGCGCCGCTTTGAATCAGTACGTTTATTTTTCCGTCAGGAGATGAGATTTTGTAATCTTTTGCCTGGACAGACAGGGCCAGAAGCGTGGCCAGGGCAGTAATCAGCACTCTTTTCATATGGTTTTATTTAATTGTGTTCTTAAACTATAAAGGTAACGATTTTTTTTGGAAATTCTAAAATAGTGTTATATTTGTGGGAAATTTCTAACTTTTACAACAAATGCAAGAGAAAGACGGCAAATACATCTTCGGAGTAGTGAAGGTGGGAGACAAAGGACAGATCGTGATTCCGCGCGATGCCCGCAAGATTTATGATATCAAACCCGGTGACGCCCTGATACTGCTGGGAGACCAGAAAGGTATGGCCATGCTCAAGACAGAAATCTTCCAGAATGTGATAGACCAGGCTATGGAGGGCCTTACAAAATGAGAAAGCATTGGGTTGACAATCTGCGCTGGGTTACAGTGCTGCTGGTACTGTTCTACCACGTTATCTATTTCTATAATAACAAAGGTGTCTTTGGCGGTATTGGCGGATTCGGCGAGTTTCCGCAGGTCAAGCAGTATCAGGATGTGGTGATGTATATCCTGTATCCTTTCTTTATGCCGCTGCTGTTCATGCTGGCCGGCATCAGCGCCCGATATGCACTGGAAAAGAAACCGGAAAAGGAGTGGTTTGCTGCCCGCACCCGTAAACTGCTGGTGCCAAGCACTATCGGTCTGCTCGTTTTTCACTGGATGGTGGGATACTTCAATACTGTAGTTGCCGCAAGGGAAGGCGCTTTTGGTGAGATGCCCGCCGTAGCTAAATATCTGATGTGGTCCATCAGCGGCACCGGCCCGCTCTGGTTCATCCAGGTGTTGTGGCTGTTCTGCATTGTGATATTGCTTCTGCGTGCAATTGACCGCAAGGACAGATTCTACAACTGGTGTGGCAAGGCTAATCTTGTGGTAATCATACTTCTGGGTGTGCTGTTCTGGGCTGGAGAGCAGACGCTGATAAAGAATCCCCGTCCCGAGTCAGCCGACGGCCTGTTGAACCTTTACAAGCCGCTGTTCTATCTGGTACCGTTCCTGCTTGGCTACTTTGTATTCGCACATGAGCAGGTGCAGGAGAAATTGGCCAAGGCGTGGATTCCGCTATTGGTCGCTGCGGTAGCAGCCGGCGCCACACAGATAATCACCACATTTGGCCAGGACAATACCTCGCCGCAGTATCTATGCAGTCCGCTGAACTGCATCTACGGTTGGCTCGCCTGCCTGGCGCTTATGGCGTGGTTCAAGGCAAAGTTCGACTATACGGGCAAGTTCGCGGGCTATATGACTCGCAGCAGCTTCGGACTCTACATAGTTCACTATCTGGTGATTGCCAGCCTGGGCTATATGATGAAGATGTACACCCAGCTGCCGCCGTGGTCAATGTACGTGATATTGACAATTGCGGTATTCACCATCTCGCCGCTGATCTACGAGATTATCCGCCGCATACCGTTTGTCCGCTGGTGCGTACTGGGAGAGAAAAAGCGTTAATTATTGATAGAGAAAGAACAGGCTCACGCCAAGCATGGTGATGGCGATGCCGATTATCTCGCGCAGGCTTATCTTTTTCTTGTTGATGAGTACGTCGGGAACGATTATCATCACCGGGGTCAGCGCCATCAGTGTAGAGGCGATGCCGGCGTCGGCATAGCGCACGGCCATCAGCGACAGCGATACTCCGAACACCGGACCGAACAGCGTCAGCAGCGTGGCGTATTTCATTCCGGTCTTGTCATTGATGCCGGCCTTGAGCTGGCCGAGGTTTCTCTGCAGGGCGACGAGTATGAAGAATCCGGCAAAACCGATGATTGCCCTTATCAGTGTCGAGGCGAACGGCAGCATAAACTGCATCGCCCGCGGCGCGTCCTGTGGCAGGGCGGCGGCGTAATGCTCCATACCGACCTTGCTCAGCACCAGTCCGACACCCTGGCCGATGCCGGCTCCGATGCCCAGTAAAATGCCCTTGAACGGCAGTGAGAGGCGGATGTGTTTGTCCCGTCCGCGGCTCAGGATGGAGATTGCGATACCCGCCAGGGTCACGGCCATCGCCAGAATAGTCTTCCAGGTAAATGTTTCGCCCAGAATGAAATAGCCCGCAATCGCAGCGGCCGGCGGCGCTACCGTCATCAGCAGCTGCCCGAACCGGGGACCGATGTGTATGTAGCAGTTGAACAGGCAGAAATCGCCGAAGACATATCCCACCAGCGCCGACAGTGCCAGCCATTCCCAGGTCTTGGCGTCGGCATAGACGGGGTAGGGATGACCGATTGTAATCCACAGTAAAACAGCCAGAAAGATGGTGGCCATCGCCAGCCTTATCACATTGGTGACCATCGCCCCGATGCGGTGGCTGGACTTATCGGCAAACCAGGCCGAGAAGGTCCACGAAACCGCCACCAGCAGCGATATTATTTCACCAAGATATTTCATTGTTGTTGGTTCAACATTGCGGTGCAGCCCTCTGTCAAGTCGCGGTAAGTGGCTTCAAAGTCACCGGTGTACCATGGGTCGGCCACATCTCGCGTTTTGCCTGCGTAGGACATCATCAGATGGATTCTGCCCTCCGGATCTTCCGGAATGATGTATTTCATCAGCCTCAGGTTTGAGGCGTCCATGCATACAATCGTGTCAAAGCGGTCGTAGTCGCCGCTGTTGATGCGCCGCGCCCGTTTTTCTTTGTCGAATGGGATTCCGTGTTCACTCAGACAGCGCTTTGCCGGGGGATAGATGGGGTTGCCCATCTCCTCATAAGACACCGCCGCCGATTCGATATAGTACTGGTCTGCGATGCCGCGCTCCTTTACCATGGCTTTAAGAATGAACTCAGCCATAGCGCTGCGGCAGATGTTTCCGTGACAGACAAAGAGGATCCGTTTCATCGCGATTGGAATAATGCGTACAATAAAATAGCGTTCCAGACCAGGACGTAGAAGATTATAAGGAAGAGCAGATAGTACAAGCCGGTCTTTATAGTGAGACGGAGAGCCTTCTTGTTTCCTACTTGAAGCAGTTGCCGATAGTCAATGAATATAAGCAAGCCCATCAGCAGCAGGCCGAGATCGGAATTCTTGCCAAAGGAAAGCACCAGCGCCAGAAACATAAAGATGCAGAACTGGCACAAGATGAAGGCAGATGCGGCCGCTGCACCAGAGGCGCTTATTTTGTATTTCCTGAGGACTATTGCCATCGCCAGCCATATCAGCAGGAAGTTTCCCAGAAACAGCGGTATGCCCTTGCTGCGCATATCGCCTTCGATGGCGGCGAGAGATTCTTTCCAGGGGGCGTCGGCCGCTTCCGGATAAAGATCCAGGCGCGTCAGGACCAAGGCGTTATTCACATTCCTGCCTATTGCCGAGAGTCTTTCACTGCTAAATAACAGCTCTGAATCACTGATTTTTATGGAAAGATTGCCATTGACGACATTCACGGAGTCCTTGACGGAAGTGGTGGCGTCGTTGAAACCCTGTATCAAACTGTCGATCATCGTTTCTTTGGAAGTACCGGGATTTACGATAGCGACAATCAGGGTAAATACAGAATAGAACACCAACAGTGCGGTGAATGGGGCCAGGTAGCGCTCATGCTGGCCGCGCATTATATAGTCCCGCATCATATAGCCGGGACGCAACAGCAGGTGGGAGAAGGTGCGCTTGGCGTCGTTGTTCAAAAAAGGAATCGCCTCGCGGGTGCCGATATAGACACCTTTGTGCTCCTTCTTTTTCTTCTTAGCGCGATGTTTGTGCCATGGGATGTACCCGAGTTCATTGTACATTTTCCACAGCCGCAGCCGCGGTTTGAGCCATCTGGAAAGTTTCTCCGGTAGTTTCATCACCGCAAAGGTACTAAAATATGAAGAAAGCGGACTGTTTTACAGAGTAATGTGCCCTTTTCTCATAATGCCTTCCAGCAGTTCGCCGGGGATGATATGCCGCACCGCATCGGCAACTGCATTGAGTTTTGCCTCGTGGATATAGTCGCTGCGGATCACCAGGGAAATTGTCCGGCTTGGAACAGGGTCTACGATTGGCCGGATACACTGCTGCTGGCTGTATAGAATGAAGTTGGTGTGAGTTTCCGGGATGATGGTGATGCCGCCGTTGTCGTTGACGACCTGTATCAGGATGCCGACACGACCGCCTTCGAAATAGTGTTCGTAGGTGAATTCGCCCTCTTTAAGGTCGCTTGGGGTAAGCAGCCTCAGACCGTCGCGGATAATCCAGATAGGGTGTTCGGAAAGGGAGTCCCGCTTTATGCTTTCCTGGGCAAAGGCTAGATTCTTTGGCGATACGTAGGCCAGAAAACGCTCGTGATACAGCGGAATCTCCAGATAATTGGGGTCGTTTAGTGGCTCCGCCATTATACCCATGTCTACTTCCGCTTTCCTGAGTTTCTCTTTTATGGTGTCGGTAAGCATTTCCTCTGTTTCGAGGGATATGGCAGGGTGGTGTGTGCCGAAGTATTTGAACAGGCCTGGGATAAGCACCGGAGATACTGTCGAAATCAGGGCTATCCTGAGCGGGCCGGAGAGGGCCTCTCTTTCTGATTTGGTCATCTCCACTATCTGGTCTGCATTGTACAATACGACCTTCGCCCTGTCAATGACTTTGCGTCCGATGGCCGTGGGGGCTATCGGATGTGCGTTTCTGTCAAACAGGAGCACGTCCAGTTCCTCCTCCATCTTCTTTACCATCAGACTCAAGGTAGACTGTGTCAGGCCGCAGGCTTCGGCCGCCTTGCCAAAGTGCCGGAAGTCGTCAATGGCAACGATATATCGCAGTTGTTGGAGAGTCATAATCCTTTGTGATTGATTTTATCAATGCAAAGATAAAAATTTTTATATTGATAAATGATATTTGGAAAAATACCTTTGCACCGTCATATCAATACGCTATGAACTGGAAAATCATCACCTGGTATATCGGCATCTCGCTGCTTTTTGTGGCCTCCCTGATGACCGTGTCCGGAATCATCGCAATTTGCACCCCCGGAGATGAAAGCCGGGACCCGCTGCTGTATTCGGCCTTCCTTACAGGATGTGTCGGTCTTTTCCCATTGATATTCGTGAAGAAAGGCCAGCACAGACTCAACTTCCGTGAAGGAAACTGTATAGTTGTGGGAGCCTGGCTCCTTGCCTGCATTTTCGGAATGCTTCCGTTCCTGTTCTACGGTGAGGAATTTACCCTGGTCAATGCCATTTTTGAGAGTGTCTCCGGTTTTACAACCACCGGTGCATCTATCCTGAAGGATGTCGAGTCGCTGCCGCGCGGACTTCAGTTCTGGCGGATTTCTACAGCCTGGGTGGGAGGAGTCGGAATTGTCACGCTGTTCTCTATGATGGTCGGCAGGGCAGACAAGTCGACACTGTCGGGTGCTGAAATATCCAAGGTGGCCCGTGAACCGTTTGCCGGTGAAAAAAGCGGCAGCTTTGCCAACAGGATGCTGAGCACATATATCGTATTGACACTGGTGGCCTTCGGCGCCCTGAAGCTGACCGGTCTTGGGTGGTTCGATGCCATAACCGACGCGATGTCGGCCTGCAGTACCTGTGGATTCTGCATCAGGAACACCAGTATTGCCTTTTATGCCAATCCTGCTGCAGAGGTTGTCCTGACCATTGTGATGATTGCCGCCGGACTCCATTTTGGGATACTGTTTCTGGCATTTCTCAAGGGGAGACCAAAATACATCTGGAAATCGGAGCCCATCAAGGTGTTTGTCTCTTTGATTGCCCTGGCGATTATTGTGGTTACAACCGATCTTATGGTCAAGGGTGGTTATTCTTCATTCCCGGACGCACTGCGAGATGCATCTTTCCAGGTGGCTTCCATATCCACTACGACCGGGTTCGCCACTCAGGACACCACGCTTTGGCCGCCGCTCAGTATGGTCATCCTCATTATGGCGTCGTTTATCTGCGGCTGTTCCGGTTCTACATCGGGCGGTATCAAGATAGACCGTGCAATCCTCGCCACCAAAGGCATCCGCCGGAAGGTTCTGCTCGCCGTTAATCCCAACCGAATTATGACGGTTATGGTGGACGGAAACAAACGCTCCGACGACCAGGTCAATGATGCATTAAGTTATATCTTATGCTATCTGCTTATAATGGTCATCTTCGCGGCGTTCAACATCGCTTGCGGTCTCGACTTCATCACGGGCGTGACTGCCTCGGTTGCCTGCATAGGCAATGTCGGTCCCGGCTTTGGCGATGTCGGTTCGATGTCTAATTACGCCGACCTGTCCGCCATCCTCAAAAGTTCGAGTATGGTAGAAATGCTGATAGGCCGTCTGGAGATATTCCCGGTACTGTACCTGTTCCGTTCGTTCAGGGTATAGTCCGGAGGTCGATGCCGATTACTTCCCGCTCCAGCGTTTGAGCATCGGGAAGTATTGCTTCATCTGGGCGATGTACTCCTCTTTGGTGATGGGTTTGGGAAGGTTTTTGTTCACCTCGTCCACAAACTGGGCGCAGAACTCAATCATCTCGTCCATCGTGCAGTCCTTGGTGAACTGTCCGTCCTTGTAGCAATAGATACAGTAGTCTTGGTTTTTGCTGCCGTCGGCATTGGTGCCCAGCATCTCTTCCGTAAGCGGTATTCCGCAGCTCTGACAGAATTTCATTTCGTTATTCATAATTATTGATTTTTATTTTTTTTTAGTCTCTCTTCTGCTCGAAAGGAGATCAACATTGCTATGATGAGCATAATGTTGGATATTATGCCAAGGATTTTGCCAGCGCTCCATCCCGGAAGAATGAGCCAGAATATGATCAATCCCAAGCCGCAGGCTGCCAGAATAAGTTGAAAAATTTGTCGTGTATTCATATTATAAGATTTATTGCAGGTCTCTGAGTCTGACTTCGATGCCTGGCAGGGAGTGGGGCAGGGGGGTGATATCGGTCTGGCCAAAGTGATAGGGAATAAGAATCTTTGGCGAGATAGTTTTGGCGGCTTCGATGCATTGATCCACCGTCATAGTGTAGGGCTGATTGACAGGCAGGAAGGCGATGTCGATATTCTTAATGCCCGACATTTCCGCAGTGACCTCGGTATCGCCTGCAATGTAAATCTTGAGGCCGCCGAGTGTGAGGATATATCCGTTGTCGCGGTCTTGCGGGTGGAACTGGAGATGGCCCTCGGTGATATTGTAGGCAGGAATGGCCTTGACGCTGATATCATCCGACAACTGAATATCATCGCCGTTTGCCATAGCAGTGCCCCAGCCGAGCGCTTCGGCGCAGACGGCGTTTGCAATCAGCTGGGTGTCGTCTTTTCGCAGCGCCGCAATGGCCTCCTTGTCAAAGTGGTCGCCGTGCTCGTGTGTTATCAGTATGAAATCGGCCTTCGGAAAATCGGCGGCATAGTCTACGGGTGTGCCGTATCCCGACACTGGATCGATATGAAAATACATGCCTTTGTACTTGATCGCGAGGGTAGCGTGCTTTATGTAAGTGATGTCCACCGGCTCATTCTCCGGTGTCATAAAGCGTTCAGTGACAAAAGTTGAGGTGGGCTTTCCGGCTTCGGTCCAGGCGAGATATCCGCCCAGCATATTGTATGTCTTGATGCCGATTCCGTCAAGTAAGGCGGCGGCCTCCGCGCTGCGCCGTCCGCTGCGGCAATAGACCATCGTGGGGCGATCCTTGCTCAAAAAGGCATTTACCTTGTCTAAGAAATCATTGCCGCGCCAGTCTATATTGATGGCTCCCGGCAGATGGCTGGCGGCGTACTCTTCTGCCGTGCGGACATCCACCAGCTGCACGTTGCTATCCTCTGCAAGCATCTTTTCAAACTCATCTACCGTGAGATCTTCGTATCCTTTGCAGCCAAACAGACTCAAAAGAGATAGTATGCACATAATCAGGTGTTTCATATTACATGATTTAGATTGCGGTATGCCTCTACGGCGTCGCGGTAGGTGAGGCCGTCGTTTTCGTGTAGCCATTTCTGGAATTCGACGGAGAAGACGAAGTTGCTGCCCAGGTACTTCTCAAAGAAGGCCCTCAGGTCTTGGGAGCAGGTCAGATCGGGTACGATGACATCGTCCAGCGAAACGGGAACCTGCCGGTTACGCTTGGGCGGGGAGGATTTCTTTGCGCGGGGGGCGGCCAGGGCGGGAAGGGAAACACGGACAAGTTTCACGAGATAGTCGTGGTCGTCCACATCCTCAATGTAGAAATAGTCTCTGGCACCGGGGTAGGGCGGTCGCAACACCACCTCGCGCAGCGCGGCTTTGCCAGGCTCCGTAACCTTGATGAACAGGTTGTTGTCGCATATCAGGCCAAAGAGGATGCCATTGCAATAGATGCAATAGTCGCCCATCATCTTTTTGACGGCGATATCCCCCGCGCCTGAGCACTGGTCCACGATATACTGGACAAAGTCTGCGTTGCTGGCCATAATTAAATCTCAAAGTCCAGGCAGGACCTTTGAACAGTGTAAGGACGCACTTTCTCATTCGCCACGGCTACGTGTGCGGGATGCAGGGCATACTCTATCAGCGCCTCTTCGCTCTCGAGAGTGCTGTCCAGCATAACGTCGGCGTTGGAAGAGGCCAGGCGGCCGTCGATATGAACTTTGACATCGATCAGCCCGGGCACCTTGCCCACAAGTCCTTCCAGGCCGGTCTTGATGCCTGCCTTAACTGTAGCCTTTTCTTCCTCAGAAAGTTCCGGCTTGAGAGTCCAAAGAATAATGTGTTTTACCATGATGCAAATCTACGCTTTTAGTTCCAATCTCAAAACCCGTATCGGTGTCTCGCTGCCCTGGCTCGGGTCAATGCAAGTTTCGCCTGTAGGGATGAATCCGCACTTCTCCATAACGCGGCCGGAGGCGGGATTGTCAATGAAGTGGCCGCTGATAAGCGAAGCGATATCGGTGTTGGCGCGGATGAAGTCCATCATCAGGCGCAGTGCTTCGGTGCAGATGCCTCGGTTCCAGTACGGCCGGCCAACCCAGTATCCGATAAGCGGCTCTGAATCCCGCGCCGGTAGGTTGCATTCGCAGGATGGCCCGTAGCCCATAGCACCGATGGCTTCGCCCGTCTCTTTAAGGACGATAGCCCAGGTGGAGTCATTGTTAAACAGGGTGCGGATAATCTCCAGGCTCTCCTCCACGCTCTTGTGCGGCGGCCATCCGGCGCGAGGCCCTACTTCGGGGTCAGAGGCGTATTTGAAAAGCGCCTTGGCGTCACTTTCCTGCCAGGGGCGCAGAGTCAGCCTCTCTGTATGCATGATTGTCATTGTTTTTTGTTTTTTCTCTTTTTCAACTCAGAATAGAGTGTAATTACACCGATTATTATGGCCAGTACCCCTACAATCAGAGTAATGAATTGAAAGTTTTCTTTTGCGAATTCTATCATAAATACAATTACTTGAGTTGAATGGCATTTATAATTCTGCCGCATTTGGCGCCTTCGCGGCGGGCGGAGAAAAATGATGCGTCGGTAAATGTGTCGATGCCGGCAACCTGGATGTTGGCGGGCAGGACGCCGGAGATTACCAGCAGCCACTGGTTGGCCTTCCAGAGGTCGATATGATGACCGCCGGACATCGGCGTACCGTCTCCGTCGCCGCGGAAAGACCAGATTTCTGACATCGGAAAACCGGCTGCCCGGAAGCGTTCCACCACCTCTTCGCCCACCTGAAAACTATCGGGGCCGATTGAAGGACCAATTACTGCCCGTAAATCTTCTGGCTTGCATCCGAAACGGGTCGTCATCTCGCTGATGGTTTTGCAGACGATATGCAGTACGGTGCCCTTCCATCCGGCGTGCACGGCTGCCACAATCTGTCGCACAGGGTCGTATAGCAATACCGGCACGCAGTCGGCCGTGCGGATGCCGATGGCGATGCCCGGAAGCGCCGTTATAAACGCGTCGTATCCTTCCAAATCTTCGCGTGTCAGGCCGGGCCTGTCAATCAGAGCTATCTCGCTCTCATGCACCTGATGGCCCTGGATCACCGGGTAGGGAAGCACCGACTCCCGCCGAGTAGAAAACGCCTCCACGTAGGACCCTAGATTATATGTCAGCAGCTCATTGTTCATCAACATTGTTACAAAGATATTGAAGAAAAGCCGTACATTTGAAACTGAAAACAATAATACTCGATTCTTATGAGATTTATAACGATAGCCTTTGCTGCAGTCATCGTCCTTTTCGGCACCTGCAACTGCAGACGTACCAACCCTTTGGGGGATTCCAGCGACTTTGTCGAAATTGCCGAAGTGGTTCCGGATGTGATCCTTGAAATCCGCTACTACAGCACATATAATTTTGTAGGAGAGCGCATCGACGGGTATGATTCTCCTACAGCCTGGCTGACCCGCGAGGCGGCTGACAGCCTCAAGGCGGTGAGCGATGACGTTATGCGGCTTGGCTACAGGCTTAAGATATATGATGCTTACCGGCCTCAGTGCGCTGTGGACCACTTTGTCCGCTGGGCCGCCGATATCACCGACACCACAATGCGAAGCTACTTCTACCCCGATGTAGATAAAAGTCAGCTTTTTGAGCAGGAATACATAATGGAGAAGTCTGGCCACACCCGTGGCTCTACTGTGGACTTGACTCTGTTTGATATGACTCTGGAAGATGATGTGGATATGGGAGGTACTTTTGACTGGTTTGGAGAAGAAAGCCATCCCGACTACACAGGCATCACCGAGGAGCAGTTCGCCAACCGTATGATTCTGCGTGAGGCGATGCTGCGTCACGGTTTCAAGCCTTTGGACAGCGAGTGGTGGCACTTTACTCTGGAGGACGAGCCTTACCCCGACACTTATTTCACATTCCCGGTGCAGTAGTCTATCGTTCTACAGTATACTCTCCGTTGTCGTCCATGACGATCGTGTCCCCTTCGTTGACCGTTACATAGCCATCTTTGGTTTCAAGTGACAGCATAGAGAATCCCATACAGAAATATGGCGCAAGCACTTTGCCGCCGCACAGTTCCTTGACCTCATCGAAGTTTGTTCCGGTATATTGGATGCGGGTCATATATACAAAAATACAACTCCTGCAGAAAAATTTAAATATTTTTAAAGTATCGCTTGCGATATAAAATTTTTGTTTTATATTTGCATCGTGAACGATATAATTAACAATTAAAATTATTATAATCATGGACTTTTCTAATACTATTAAGATCTCACAGATGATTGTGAACGAACTCACCGGCAGCGCTTTTGTACACAAAATGCAGGGTCAGCTTTTCAAGAGCCAGGGCTTTGACAAACTCGGGCAGAAGTATATGGACCACTATACGGAGGAAATGGAGTGGGTCGAGAAGTATACCGACCGTCTACTGGACCTCGGTTGCGTGCCCGAAGTTAAAGTTTGCAGCCAGGCCAATTTGATCGAAGATCCCAAGACATATCTGGAGGCCGATCTTAAACTGCAGAAAGAAGGTGTGGAGACTCTCTACAAGGCTATGCCCGCACTGGCATCTGACCCTACAACCTATGACCTCACCAAGGCTTATTTGCTGGACGAAGAAGAAGACCTGTACTGGGACGAGGAACAGCTTGCTCTCATTGATAAGATAGGATATCAGAACTGGCTCGTAAAGCAGATGTAATATGGCAAAGATTTACGATTACAAAGCCCTTAATAACAAGGGTGTTGAGGTGGACTTCTCTCAGTATGAGGGCAAAGTTCTGATGATAGTAAACACCGCATCCAAGTGCGGCTTCACCCCTCAGTACGACGGCCTTGAGGCGCTTTATCAGAAGTATAAAGAGCAGGGTTTGGTGATTGTCGGCTTCCCTTGCGACCAGTTTGCCCATCAGGAGCCCGGCAGCGATGAAGAGATTGCAGAATTCTGCCGCCTCAACCACGGCGTGACCTTCCCGCTGATGAAGAAGATTGACGTCAACGGTCCGAAGGCGGATCCCATATTCGAGTACCTCAAATCCGCGGCGCCGGCAGAGGAATACAAGGGCCTTAAGGCCAAAGCCACGCACGCTATGTTGAAGGGACTCAGCAGAAGCGTGGAGAAGGACAGTGATATCCTTTGGAATTTCACCAAGTTCCTGGTCAGCCGCGAAGGTACCGTTATCAAACGTTACGCTCCTATTACAACTCCTGAAGATATCGAAAAGGATATTCAGCAGATGCTATGATAAAGCCCGAATTCCTTCTTGAAAACCAGCTCTGTTTCAGGTTGTACACCGCTTCGCGTCTGATTACGCAGGCCTATCACCCCATGCTGTCGGAGTGTGGAATAACATATCCGCAATATCTGGTGCTGCTGGTACTATGGGAGAAGGACAAGCAGCCTGTGAATGACATCGCTAAACGGCTGTACCTGGAAACTAATACGGTGACGCCGCTGTTGCAGAGGATGGAGAAGGAAGAGATTCTTACCCGTACACGTGGTGATAAGGACGCCCGCCAGATGATAGTGGCCCTGACCCGCAAGGGCAAGGAACTCCAAAAGAAGCTGGCGGATGTCCCCGCTGCCGTTGGCAGTGCTGTCTTATGCGACAGTGTCACCCCTGAAACCGCCCCTGACCTGTACCGGATGCTGGACGACATCATCACGAAACTAAATCAAGAAAACGAATAATGGCACAATATCCCTGTGAAACCTGCCCCTTGAGGGCCAAGTACGACAAAAACCCGAAATCTTTGGCGGGCCGTTTCTGGCGCTGGCACATCAATTTCTGCCCCGGATGGAAGAACTATTTCACCCATCAGGATGAGCAGACAAAAGAGGATTTGCGCAAGCGGTATGGCTTTAAAAAGTATCAGTAGCATCATATAATGCGCGCAGATGACGGTCAAGCCTCATTGGAGCCCTGATGCGGACTACTCTTCGTGTCCATTCTTCATAAGGAGAATGGACACTGTCGGTTATTTAAAGCCGACGGAGGCGCCGATGGCGCAACTACCTCTGGTCGGCTTTATTTATGTCACCTCCGGCGAAGTGCTGGTGGATGTGGACGGCACTCCCTTCCTTTGCCAGCCGGGACATCTGCTGCTGATTCCTCAGCAGCATCCTTTCGCCATACGCTATTATCGGAGCGCCATCGGATATACCGGTGGTTTTGCGCCATCCATTCTGCCGGACACCAGATCTTTGCGTTATCTATCGGAGCCGCTTCACCAGGGCTTTTGGTTCGACGAAGGTGTCTTTATGGGCGAACTGTTAAAAATGCTCGCCACCTCATTTGAAAAAGGGGACCGGGTTTTTGTTGAAAAAGGTTTGGATTTGCTGCTGTCGCGCATCAAGCCTAATCTTCCCGTATCCGTGCCACCGGCAGTCAGTATATTTCTGGAGTCGGTCTTTTCTCCTGACCGTAAGCCCGGGACCATTGCTTCGTATGCCGATGAGGCCTGCATAAGCGAGAACTACCTCAGCCGGCTTGTAAAGCAGTACACCGGCCGCAGCGTCGGGGCGTGGATAGATATTGTCCGCATCCAGCGAGCCAAGCGCCTGCTTTCTTCCACAACCCTTTCAATCATAGACGTCGCCGCTTCGGTCGGCATTGAAGATCAGTCCTATTTTGCGCGCCTTTTTAAGAAGGAGACAGGTATGACGCCGTCTGCCTTCCGGAAAAAGATGCAAGGATAATCCTAATATCATCCGTTATCGGCCTAAAAAATCCCGCTGCTTCAGCAGACCTTTGCAGAAGTTAATGCGGTGTATATGAACTTCAACGGAATCATTGTAGGAGCGGCCGTGTTCCTGAGCATCGGCATCTGCCACCCGGCCGTCATCAAGATGGAATACTACTGGGGTAAACAGAGCTGGTGGATATGGCTGGTGGCAGGAATTGCATTCGCCGCCATATCATTGTTTGTCAAAAACGACACATTCTCTACCATCATAGGTGGCTTTGCATTCTCCTGCCTCTGGGGTATCGGAGAGATGTTTATGCAGGAGAAACGCGTGCTCCGCGGGTGGTTCCCGGAAAACCCCGCCCGGCACGAATACTACGAATCCAAACGAAAGGAACAATTATGAAACGGTTATTTTTGATACTGACAGCATTGATGCTGTTCACGGGTCTTAGTGCCCAGGAGAGTAAATTCTACAACGGCTTTGACGGCGGAATGTTGCTACATTCCGGCTATTTGAGAGGCACTATAGATCCCATTGCCTACGATGCCTCCGGCGCGCCGTTCGGGATCGGCGGTGTGGCAAGAATCCATCTTGGCAATAATTTCCGCGTCGGCGGAGAAGGCTACATCTCAACTCTTGGCGTGCAGGATAACGGCAGCTACATCAAGCTGGGGTGGGGTGGTCTTGAGATGGACGGTTACGTTACGATAGGGCGGATAATGCCGTACGTCGGCCTGACAATCGGCGGCGGTGCGGCAACCACTTTGCTGATGAACGAGACCCCCGCGCAAGAATGGGCGCCAATTGACAATACGGTCTACAACAAACAGGGTTTTATGGCTTTCGATCCCTTCTTCGGCTGTGACTTTATCGTTTCACAGGCTATGCATCTGACGCTGAAAGTGAACTATTTCCACAGTCTGATTGGCGGACATCAGACTCTGCCCATCGGCCCCCGCGTCTATTTCGGCTTTTTGTTCTACCACTAGTTGGCCTGTCCGGTGTGACTCGATCTCCACGCCTGTGCACGGAGGTTGAGGTTCTCCTGGAGGCACTCGCTGTAGAGCCATGGCTCGCAACTGTGGATGTCGCCTACATTGATGAAATCGGCATAAGGGTGATATTCGGCACCGTCATACCCCTCGACCACCAGAACGTGATACTCGGGTGACAGTGTCACGGTGATAGAATCGTGCAGCACGGCCGGCGTGGCGTCGGTGACCCAGTTCACCGGGTTGATCGCAATGCTGGTTGTGGAGATTACCGGGTTGACATATTTCACATCCTTCACCGTATTGTAGCAGATGGTGACGCCGACATCGTCGGCACCTTCTGCCGGCTGTATGTGGGAGCAGGATTCCAGGTCATCGTCGGTCACCTTGTAGCCCAGCACATACGCAGCAGCCAGCTGGCCGTATGTTTCGTCGTCCATATGCTTGAGCAGCTCTACAACCGCCATTCCTCCCTGGCTGAACCCAGCGATAATCAGCGGACGGCTGTGGTCGCGGTTCTGCCGGAAATAGTCAAAAGCGTCGCACACATCCTGCATAGCTAGCCGTGTCCGTTCATCGATGATTCCTTCGTCCTTCGTAAGAAAAGCATTTATAGTGGCGTGACGGTAATAAGGGGCATAGAAGCGGTTGCCGGGTGCCATATATGAGCATACCTTGTTCATTTCAATGCCCATATGCTCGCGATGCACTGGGTTCCAGACATCGGCATAATGGATAGTGCGCCCTTCAGCGTCGGTCCAATCCTCCTCCCAGGTCGATACGACATAAAATACATCGGCACCGGTGCCATCCGGGTCGGCATCCTCCTTAATCCACATTATATCATTTGAGTAGTCGGGTGCAGCCGGCAAAAACTCTTTCTCTTTGCATCCGGATAAGATAGCTGCACCGAGGGCTACTATAAGGCAGGGTATAATTCTAAATGTATTATTCATAGCAAAAGTCTATGAGGCCGAACAAAAAACCGGGCTTGTTTATGTGTCTGAAGTTCATCCTATCCCATTAACACATCCAGGACCATCATCAGTGCGAAGCCTATTGCAAAGCCCACTGTGGCTAAGTTGGAGTGTTCCCCCTGCGAAGCTTCGGGGACAAGTTCTTCAACCACGACATAGAGCATAGCGCCTGCAGCGAATGCCAGCAGGTAAGGCATTATTGGTGTGACGGCTGCTGCCAGCAGAATAACCAGCGCTCCGCCTATGGGTTCAACGATGCCGCTCAATGCTCCAACCCAGAATGATTTCCAGCGGCTGTTCCCCGCCGCACGCAGTGGCATGGAGATAATGGCCCCCTCCGGAACGTTTTGTATGGCGATACCAAGCGACAGCGCGATGGCTCCTGCAGCCGTTATACCGGTTCCTCCTTGCATGGCGCCCGCGATGGCGACTCCGACTGCCATACCTTCGGGGAAATTGTGAATGGTGACTGCCAGAGCCAGCATAGTGGTTTGGGAAAGTTTGCTTTTGGGCCCTTCGGGTCCTCCGACTGGATGCAAGTGGGGAGTCACCTGGTCAATCAGCAGCAGGAAGGCAAAACCGCCCAGCAGGCCGATTACCGCCGGCCAGACGCCGCCCATCTCCATCCCGGGAATCAGTAGCGACCATACAGAGGCCGCGACCATAACGCCGGATGCGAAGCCGAGCAGAATCTTTTGCAGCAGATCCGGCATGTCTTTCTTCATAAAGAAGACGAAGGAGGCGCCAAGTGTTGTGCCAAGAAAAGGAATTAGCAGTGCCAGAAACGTATTGTTCATATGGTTATGATGACAGTCAGTCTAGATGAGATTGTTGAGAATTGCATATGCTGTTAGACCGGCGATTGTTTTAATGCCGGTTTTGCGGACGATATTCTTGCGATGTGTAATCACAGTGTGAATGGATATGTTGTACTCTGCTGCAATCTCTTTGTTCAACATTCCCTTAGCCACGGCGGTGAGTATTTCTATCTCCCTGGCCGACAAAGTCTCGCCCGGAGCGGCCGAATCATCGCTGATATCCTCAAGGTGATTGACGGCCGGTATCAGTATTCTGTCCTCGATGATTGTATGTTTGCGAAGGTCGGTCTCCAAAGTGAATACATCAGACAGAGCCGCGTGAATGAGCTTTTGGTCACATTGCGGCGGAAGGTATGTCATGATCAGTTTTTTGAGATCGTCCAGTTTCTCCTGTACGTCGGTATGATGCTGCTCATATTCTCCAATGGAAAAATCGTCCTTGACATCGCCGTCAAGCATCGCTTCTACATAAGGGAAGACAACCGTTTCCTCGAACTCGAAATGCTTTGACAGCTCCTGTGTGTAGTCGGAGAAAAAGCGCTTGATAATCATTTTGTGTGTGTCATTGCACGGAGTCATAAGGCTATCCAGCACATCTGCCAGCGCCTTGACGGCAATATCCTCATAATAGGTGTGTGAAAGCCGCAGATATCTGAGTACATCCTTAAGTTTAACGGTGGTTATAACATCTCTTGAAGGAGTATATTCTTCTGAAAGATAAACATTGCATATCAGCAAGAAGGTAGATGAATCTATACCGCTGCGTGAACAAACCTCCTCGACAGATTCATCTCCAAATCCAAAAGAAAGGCCGAATCTTTCCAGCACACCGGAGAGAAAAAAATCCCGGTTCATCAGATCGGCCATCTTCATCCCCGGGCGCAGGATATCACCATTTGTTGTCATACTGCAAAGATAATACTCAAATTAGATAATCTAAATCGCTATAAATGGGGATTTCATGGGAGAGCGCTTATCTCGAACTTTGCACAAACTAAAAGAAAATATGAAACCTATTTTTAAGATCATCCTGATGGCTATCGCCTATCTTGCCACTTTCATCCTCGGTGCCGCCAGCGGTGCCATTCATCCCGTATGTTATGCCTATGTCGGGGCGGTTCTTCCGCTGGTGTTCGCATTCATCTATCTCTATACCTGCACCACCATCCGCGGCTTCGGTGCGGCAACGGCCCTGAACGGGTTCATCTTTGTCCTGTTCTTGATTGCCGGCGAGGCGGATACCGCATACATCATCGGCACCATCGTCCTGACGGCGCTTGCCGAACTCATCCGTTATTTCTGTGGATATGACACGAAGAAGGGCGTCCGCTGGAGTTTTGTCCCCTTCGCGCTCTCATTCTTTGCCTACACTGCCCACTGGTGGACCGACACTGAAGGCTCCCTGGCCGCAGCAGTAGAAGAAATGCGTCCCGGATATGACCAGCTGATGATTCCGGTCATCAATAATGTCCCTGTACTGATTGTTGTGATTGTGCTGACCATTCCCGTTGCCATCCTGGCCATGCGGCTCGCGGAGAAGGTTTTGAAAAAATTGGTGCTAAAGTAGGAAACGTAACACAGTACGGTCGTGCAAAAAACCTAATTGTCAGTTACTTCTATAGTGTTGTCCGGATTGATGCGGGTGATGGTGGCCAGGGCGCGGTAATTGATTCCGTGGTCGCGGAGGAACTGGCCGCCTTTGGCAAAGCCTTTCTCCACCAGGAAGCCCATACCGACAATTGTAGCGCCGGACTGACGGCAAAGATCTATGACGCTGCCGGAGGCGTGGCCGTCGGCAAGGAAGTCATCGATAAAGAGTATCCGGTCGTCCTTTGTCAGGAACTGACGGTCGATGCACACTGTGACTTCATCGTCCCTGGTGAATGACCACACCCAGGACTTCCAGGTATCGTCTACGGTCTTTGGCAGTTTCTTTTTGATAAAGACAACAGGCAGGTCCATTAGGTAGCCTGTCATTATGGCCGGGGCGATGCCGGAGGCCTCTATGGTTACTATCTTGTTGATGCCCTGGTCTTTGAAAAGACGTGCGAACTCTTCGGCGCAGTGCATCATCAATTGCGGGTCAAGTTGGTGGTTCAAAAACGAACCTACCTTAACGACGCCGCCGTCTGCCTTGGCGCGGCCGTCTTTCAATATCCTTTGTTTAAGTTCTTCCATTACATAGCTTTTTCCCATACACAAAGATATCAAAAACACCGATTTAGTTAAAATGATTATCTTTGAATTATGAAAAGAATAACTTCACTTTTATTGGCAGCAGCGGTGTGTCTGGCTGCCGGTTGCAAGAAAAACAATGAGACTGCAATGAGTAATATCGACCGGAATTGTGTTGAGAAAACTATCAAGGCTATTAGCGAGAAATATGCTGACGTAGAGGGCATTGATGACCGTCTGGCACGTGGAGTTGAACAGGCGGCGGCATTCTGGACGGAGGCAGATGGAACTGCCGGAGAATTCGAGGCTTTCTGCCTGGACAATTTTGTGGCGGATCCAGACGAAAGGGCTGATATGGCCGCCAGACTGGAACAGAACTTTGAGAGTCTGTGGGGTTGTTTCAACAAGATGAATGTGGACTTGAACCTGCCTATCCATTTAGATGGACCTCTTCCGACGCCGCTGGACGAATTGTTTGGCGCATACAGTCCTTCGGCACACTTCAACGACGATATGTTTCAGCAGAAGATAGCCTTCATAGTGGTGCTCAACTTTCCGTTCTATACTTTGGAGGAAAAGAATACCCTGGGCAAGGACTGGAGTCGTCAGGAGTGGGCATACGCCCGTTTGGGTGATGTTTTCACCGCCCGGGTGCCGGCCGATTGTCTTCAGGCAGTGTCGGCACAGCTTTCAGCCGCCGACAACTACATCTCCAACTACAATATCGAGATGGGTCATCTGCTGAACGACGATGGCGGGCACATCTTCCCCGATATGTCGCTTATCAGTCACTGGGGCTTGCGTGACGAGCTTAAGACCCACTATAACGACGGCGAGGCCGGATTGGAAAAGCAGCGTATGATATATCAGGTGATGCGTCGCATCATAGATCAGAGCATCCCGCAGTGCGTCATCAACAATCCGGAATATGACTGGAATCCCTACACCAATGCCGTTGTTAAAAATGGCAAGGAGGAGAATGTTAAGCCGGAACCTGACACCCGCTATCAGTTTTTTCTGGATAATTTCCACGCGATGCGGCAGTTGGACCGTTTCAATCCCCGTTATCCTACAGCTATCGCCCGTGCATTTGAGGGTGACATGGAAGTCAGCTTCGACGAGATTGAGAAGCTGTTTGACTCCTTCTGCGCCTCGCCGCAGGTAGGGGAGGTGGCAAAACTCATAGAGCAGCGCGTAGGGCGCAAACTGGAGCCGTTTGATATCTGGTACGACGGATTCAAGAGCCGCAGCACACTGAACGAAGATGACCTCTCGGCACAGACGCGCCGGCTATATCCCGACCGTGAGGCTTTTGCCTCCAAGGGCATGCCGTTGATTCTCAAGCAGCTGGGCTTCAGTCAGGAGAAGAACGATTTTATCTGTTCGCACATCACAGTAGATCCGTCCCGCGGCGCCGGCCATGCCTGGGAGTCAAGCATGCGAACCGACAATGCCCGTTTGCGCACCCGCATCGGCAAGGACGGCATGGACTACAAAGGTTACAACATTGCCGTGCACGAATTCGGCCATAATGTAGAACAGACAATAACTCTCCACGACGTCGACCACTACATTATGAAGGGTGTCCCCAACACCGCTTTTACAGAGGCTCTCGCATTCGTGTTCCAAACCCGTGACCTCGACTTCCTGGGCTACAAGAACGACGACCCTGCCAGTGATGCGTTGTTCACCCTTGATATCTTCTGGGGCTGCTACGAGATTATGGGTGTGGCCCTTGTGGACATGTACAGTTGGCGCTGGCTCTACGACCACCCCGATGCAACGGCGGCTCAGCTCAAAGAGCAGGTCATCCGCACGGCACAGGAGGTTTGGAACAAGTATTACGCCCAGTATCTCGGCGAGGAGAATTCGCCCATCCTGGCCATCTACAGCCACATGATTGATGTGCCGCTATATCTGGCCAATTATCCGTACGGCCACATCATCGAGTTCCAACTGGAGCAGCAGCTCAAAGGTAAATCGGTGGCTGATGAGATAGAGCGCATCTATCCTGCCGGCCGTCTTACGCCTCAGCACTGGATGCGCAATGCCGTTGGCAGCGAAGTCTCAACAAAGCCGCTGCTGGATGCCGCCGAAGACGCTATCCAGACTATGAAATCCCTTTAGAGGATTGCCTTTGAGAAAAACACCATCTAGCCGGGGGGAGAGGCTCAAAGTGACCTGTCTTCCGTTCACGGTGAACCCGGTAACGGGAGTCCGGCCGGAATTGTCCAGGTGCGGTTGCTACGGTCGTAGAAGGTGCGCACGCCCTTCTCTAAGATGGCGATGTTGCGGCCGTTTATATCAATATGATAGCTTTTTAGGGAAAATACCGCAGTAAATGGCCTCTTCCAGCATCCGGGCGCCTTCCCGCTGCGGATGGACTCCGTCCCTGCAATACTTTGTGTCGGTGAACAGGTCTTTCAGGTCGATTATTTCAAGGCCCAGGTCTGATGCGACCTTGTGTATAACTGGACGGACGCCTTGCTCCATCGTATCGGGGTAGAGGCCCATCAAGGGGAGGTTCATTATGTTGTGAATTCGGATGGGCGCTATCAGTACCACGCGCGGCCTGGACGGCAGTGAAACGTACGATTCAACGATCTTGCGGTAGTCCCGGTCAAAGATTGCGGGGTCCCAGTTGCGTTTCTTGGTGTCGTTGGTGCCGAGCATAATCAGCACGATATCCGGGCTCCAGGCAAGGCTGTCACGGTAGACTTTCTTCTTGACGTAGGGAGTGTCGGCATCGAAACGGGCGGCGGCATCGTTATATCCGAAGTTGCGCACTTCATAGCCTGGGCCAAGCCTTTGCTGCAGCAGCGCCGGATAGCTCTGCTTCCAGGGGTTCAGCAGGGTGAATCCCCAGGTAATGCTGTCACCTATGCAGGCAATGCGCTGCGGTCGATTTGTGGTCGTTTGGGACATGCTTTCTATTTGGTGTTTCAAAGATAGGGATAATTGGACAAATGAGTATATTTGTATTGCATATTGAGTAAGAAAATGAAAACCGAAAGTATGGAAGAGAAGACCACCCGCAGAAGGATGGACTGGCAACAGTTTATCATCACCGTCCTGGGAACTGCCATCGGCGTCGCGCTCACCTTCGTTATAAGCGGCATAATCAATCACCGCAATAAGGAGCAGGCCCAGCGGCTCACGGCTATTATGGTCATACACGATATAGACAATACCATCGGAATACTCGAAACTTGGAAAGAACAGGAAGAAGAGGGGCAGGCCCTGTTGCAATATGCACTGGATCATAAGGATCAGAAGGAACCTGTTCCGTCGGATACAATGACGAGTATATTGACTCGCCTGGTCAGAAGAAAAGCGGAGTATCACTTTGACACTTCCAAGGAGCAGATTTTCAACAGCGACGTGGATACTTGGCAAAACCTTGGAAATATGAAGTTCATAGACAATGTCCAGAGGTTTTTCTATGAACGGCAGAGTTTGCTTGAGACGGCCAGTACGGAGGATTGGTTCCGGGAGCCTATCCCCGACGATGAGTATATGAAGGTTATTATGGAATCCGGCTGGGTTACCCAGCAGGAGTATGACGCCCAACAGTGGTCTTTCCTGAGGGATCAATTGAATGATAAGCGAGTGGTTTACTATATCAATGTTGCCTTTGCCAGAGTGTCTGCCCTGAATGATTATATCGACAGGTTCACCCATTTGAACGAAGAAAATAAATTTATTATGGGCATCACGGACCGGGAAATGGAGGACTATGTCAACAGCATCACCAACAAGGGTATTGCCTTGAACCGGGCCGACCTCCCGGGGCACTGGTGGCTCTCTTCAAAGGATCGAAGTATGGAATATGATTTCCATTCTGATAACAGATATACCTATACAAACGAGAATACGTCTTCTTATATTAAGACGAGATACTGGTCCGGCAGTTATAAATTGAAGGTATCGTATCGTGGAACATGGGCCTTGCAAAGGGATTCCCTGATTATGAAGCCCGATTACTCTACGTCGGATGTGCAGGTGGATCCAGGCGATATTGTGGTTGAGGATAATATGAAAGATACCCTGGCCACTTGGCTGAATAGCTGTCAGGAGAGAACGTTGGATTATATGAGGGAACAGACCGCCAATGAACGTTACGCGGTCAAAGCTCTGCTGGATTCTTCAAGGGACAAAATGGAATGGACCGAGTCCGATGGAACCGTCCGTTACTGGAAACGCAGATAGATACCCGCTTTCGCACGGAAAAACAGTGGAATATTTAGAAGAATAACAATATGTATCAGTATGGCAGCTGGCGGATGTGCCTGCGGACTGTTTGAAGGATGCGGTCGCAGTTCTCACCGGTGTTGGCGGCGATATACATCGAGGGTTTGAAGAGGGACGGGGAGGCTCCATCGAAACTGCATGCCGCACCGCCGGCTTCTTTAAGTATCAAGGTTGCGGCGGCATAGTCCCACGGCATGATGCGTATCTCAAAATAAAGGTCGGCATAACCCGATGCAAGAAGGCACAGTTCGATTGCGGCAGAGCCTGTGCGGCGCACGTCGTTGCTTTGGTTGTAGAGGTCGAATATGACGTCGCTGCAGTAGCGGGACCATTCCTTGTGGTAGGTGCTCATGGCTGTGTAAAGCAGTCCGTTTTCGAACGGCCGGTGGGAGACATGAATCGGCTTGCCATTGCAGTATGCGCCCTTGCCTTGGACGGCGGTGTAGAGTTCGCCTCTCCACGGGCTGTAAACCACTCCCATATAGGGTTCCCTGTCCTTTACCAGGCCTACGCTGATGCAGCAGTTCTCGTTTCCGCGGGCATAGTTTGCGGTGCCGTCTATCGGATCAATTATCCAGATGTAGCGGTGGTTGAGGTCTTTCATATCCTCCTCTTCGCAAAGGAAGCCGCTGCCGGGCAGCAGAGCCCCCAGCTTTTCTGTGAGGAAGTGCTGGATGGCTACGTCAGAAGATGTCACCAGATCTTCCAGTACGCTCTTGTTCCTGATTTCAAATCCGCCCGAGCGGTCCATAAGCGTGGCAGCTTCACGTACCACATCGATTATTTGTTCTATCTTGATATCTTCCATAGTTATAAAAGGCGCACAAAAGTAGCCATTCTTAATTAAATGGCAATCGGGATTGTGCTCGCCCTTTGGGCTGCGCATTCCTTCGCGGAGCTCGGGATTGTGCTCGCCCTTTGGGCTGCGCATTCCCTCACTGCGTTCGGGATTGTGCTCACTGCCGCCATAGATGTCAAGAACAAAAAACTCGCTGAGGAAGCCAAGATCCAAGCCGATGCCACCCGGATGCAGGAAGAGGCCGTGGAGCAAACCCGCAAGATGATGGAGGAACTCCAGAATCAGAACTTCACCGTCCAAGAGGCATCGGGACTCATTGCGGATCTCACCCAGCTCGGCCTTTCCAAGAAGATCACCTTCGGGGCAAAAAACAAGGCCATACTGAGTGCCGCTCAGCTGGCCTTAGACCGGTAATGTCTGGATGTTGGAGTAGTCCTGTCCGGATTTAATTGCCGCAGACAGGGCGGACTGAAAAACCGCAACAACGAGACGAGGTAGACATCTTGTGATTGCCGTAAGGATCGAAGTATAATTTCGGCGACTTGCGGGGGTCGTCCTTTTCAAGAGAGGAAGATAAGTACTCACCATAGGTACTCGCATTCCTGATTTGATCATAGTCAATACGTCCCGCTGCAGGAAGGAATACCGTTTTTCCATTCGTGCCGGTAACCTTGAAACCTTTCACTTCGTTCTGGGTAGTCCATTCCCATGTGCACTTGTCCAGCAACTCCAGCCACTCCGCTTCTGAAGGCGTGCGCCAAACGCCGCCGAGAATCTTCCGGGCGGCATCGTCTTCATAACCATAATCGCGAAAACTCGTCTTGTTATCGACCTCACCATATTCACTGTTGGAATTGTACTTGGTAAGGGTATTATCCGTGCCATTGCACCACTTGTAGGATGTCCAGTAGTAGTGATGCTCGTTTTCTCCCTTCCAGGTCAGAGGGCTCAGGCTGCTATACTGCACCTCCGTCTCACCCCATGCAAAGTAATCGCCGAACTCTTCCGGGGCACTCGCAAAACCATTTACGGAAAGATTGCATTCCGCCACATAAAGATTGTAGGTGCTGCCGTCTTCACGCTTCATGACGATTCCAAGGTCGACGGCGCCTGCCGGCAGGACGACACTCAGTGCACAGGTGGCGCTGAACTCTCCGCAGATGACGGTGATGTCGGCTTTGCCGACAGATAAGGCCGTGACTACTCCTTTGTCTACCGTGGCGACACTCTCGTCGGACGAAGACCACACGACCGCATCCGTCGCATCTGCAGGCAGCACGGTGGCTTTCAGCGTCCCGGTCTCACCAAGGACCAGGGAGATTTCCTCCGGAGCAACGATGACGGAGGTTGCGGCCACCACTACCTTTACCGTGCAGTAGGCAACGCAATCCAGCCCAGCCTTGGCGCTGATGACGGCATCTCCTGCACCTGCTGCTGTTACTATACCTTCAGCTACGGTAGCCACGGAAGGGTTGTTACTACTCCATGTGAGGGTCTTGTCGGTAGCATCGTCTGGGGTAAAGGTGACCTCCAACTTTCTGCTTCCACCCTTTTCGAGTATAATGCTGCTCTCGGTAAAGGCTATACCTTTAAGTTCAACTATCTTGGGTGTGTTTTCTTTCTTGCAGCCTGCAAGCAGGGCGAGTAATACTGCAATGGCAATGATCTTTTTCATAAGCATATATGAGTTTTGATAGATACACAAATATACAAATATCCCTAGACATTTCGTTCTTCGAACTGTGAGTTTTCTGACGGGGATTGTGCTCGGCAGTGGAACTGCCTGCGCATTCCCTCGGTCACCGAGAGCAAAGCAAATAGGGCGAGGCTGCGCCTCTTTTTCCGTGCGGCCGCATAGCAGCTCGAAAGCTAGCTTTCGGCTGCCAGCGGCCACACAAAAAAACGCCGCACATTCGTGCGGCGACCTATTTGCTTTGCATGGCGCGGTGAGTGAGGGATTCGAACCCCCGGTACGTTGCCGTACACCTGTTTTCGAGGCAGGCTCCTTCAACCACTCGGACAACTCACCTAGTATAAAGGGTATGGTTGCTAATGCTTCCATACCCTTAGTCTGGATGACTGGACTTGAACCAGCGACCTCCTGGTCCCTAACCAGGTGCGCTACCAACTGCGCCACATCCAGGGATTTGCGGAGAGAGCGAGATTCGAACTCGCGATACCCTTTGGGGGTACACACGCTTTCCAGGCGTGCCTCTTCAGCCACTCGAGCATCTCTCCCCCGAAAAGGGACTGCAAATATAGACAAATTCTTTAAAAAACGAATCTTTTTAAGCTAAATGTTGCAAAACATCAATCAGCAGATCCCAGAATTTGTCTACGGTAGCCAGTTCCAGCCGCTCGTCTGGCGAGTGTACGCCCAGAATGGTAGGTCCGAAGGAGATCATATCCAGGTCGGGATACTTGCCCTGGAACAGTCCGCATTCCAGTCCGGCATGGATGGCACGCACTATTGGCTCTTCTCCAAACAGGCGCTTGTAGCTCTCTACGGTGGTCTTAAGAATGGGCGACTTGGTGTCGGGTTTCCATCCTGGATATTCACCCTCATGGGAGACTTCTGCACCTGCCAAGGCAAAGCAGGCTTCTACGCGGTCGGCTGCGGCCCTGCGGGCGGAGTTGATTGCGCTGCGCTGGCTGGTGCCGATGCGGATGACATTGTCGGGCTTCATCTTGACCGATGCAAGGTTGGTGGATGTCTCTACCAGCCCCTTGACGGCGGCGCTCATGGCCAGCACGCCGTGCGGCGCGGCATTCAGGGCCGCGATCAGACAGTAGGCGGTGTTGGTGTCAATGATGTCGCCTTTCCAGGTGACCGGCTCGGCAGAGAATACAATACCGGGATCGGTAATGGAGTATTCGTCTGCAATAGCCTGTGCCATACGGTTGAAGATGCCGATGATATCGTCTTCGCATTCGGGGTCGAACGCAATGGTGGCGCTGGCCTCGCGGGCAATTGCGTTGCGCTTGTTGCCGCCGTCAATTTCGCACAATTCAATTTCGTAGCCGAGTACCACATAAAGGAATCTGGCCAGCAACTGCACTGCGTTTGCCCGGCCCTTGTCGATGTCGTCGCCGCTATGTCCGCCGATACCGCCGGAAATAGAGAATTTGGCGGCAACCAGCCCTTCGGGCATGGGCCAGGGAACATACTTGAAAGTGGCGGTGGTGTCGATGCCGCCGGCGCAGCCGATGAACAGCTGGCCCCAGTCCTCGGAATCTAGATTAATAAGGATTTTGCCGGTGAAGAAGCCGGGTTCAAGGGCGTTGGCACCGTCCAGACCGGTTTCCTCTGAAATGGTGAAAAGGCACTCGATTTTGCCCAGTTTGAGGTCCGGGTCGTCCAGGATCGCCAGTTCGGAGGCGATGCCGATGCCGTCGTCGGCGCCCAGTGTGGTCCCTTCGGCCTTCATCCATCCGTCCTTGACGTATGCTTTGATGGCATCCTTGGCAAAGTCGTGCTTCACTCCGCCGTTCTTTTCACACACCATATCCTGATGGCTCTGCAGCACCACTGTGGGCCAGTTTTCGCAACCCTTTGCGGCAGGTTTGGTGATAAGCACGTTGCCTATTGCGTCGCGCTTGGTGTCCAGTCCGCGGCTGCGTCCAAACTCCATCAGATATTCAATAATATGCTCTTCGTGACCGGACTCACGCGGAATGCGCAGGATGTCACGGAAAAATGGCAATACTTTTCCTTCTTTCATATCCTTATATTATTAAGAGGTTATTGACAGAGGATGCGCTTCAAGTCGCTGATGTACTTCTTGAAGGTGCGGTCGGTGTCCAGCAGGTCGTTGACGGTGTTGAACGAGTGGAGCACGGTGGCGTGGTCGCGGCCGCCGATCTGGCTTCCGATGTAGCTGAGCGAAGTGTTGGTGAGGGTGCGGCTCAGGTACATCGCAATCTGGCGTGCCTGGGCAACCTCCCGCTTGCGGCTCTTGCTGGCCATCTGCTCCGGAGAAATCTTGAAATAGTCGCACACCACGCTGGAGATCTTGGAAACGGTGATTTCGCTCTGGGGAGTCTGCACGATCTTCTCTATAAGGTCGTGGGCCAGGCTCATCGTCAGCTCTTTCTTGGTGAAGGTGGCTTGTGCAATCAAGGTCACGATCGTACCCTCAAGCTCACGGATATTGCCCTTTACATTCTGGGCGATATACTCCAGAATCTCGTCCGGAACCTCAACGCCGCCGCGAAGGCATTTGGACTTGAGAATTGCCAGCTTTGTTGCGTAATCGGGCATGGTGAGTTCCACCGAAAGGCCCCATTTGAAGCGGGAGAGCAGCCTCTGCTCCAGCCCAGCCAGCTCTACCGGCGGCTTGTCCGACGTCAGAATCAATTGCTTCTGAGACTGATGCAGATAGTTGAAAATCTGGAACAGCGCCTTCTGCGAACCGGTCTTTTCTGCAAATTCGTGGACATCGTCTATGATGAGCACGTCTATGGCCTGATAAACCCGGAGGAAATCGGTGATCTGGCGGTTGACGCCCACCGTATCCATGTACTGCGCAATGAAGGTGCTGGCATTGACGTAGCGGACAATCTTGTCGGGGAACTTGTCCTTGGTGGCAATGCCGATGGCCTGTGCCAGATGGGTTTTGCCCAAACCGGGACCTCCGTAAATAAAAAGAGGATTGAAGGTACTCTTCCCGGGATTGCTGGAAATGCTCAGACCTGCGGAATAGCCCAGGCGGTTGCAGTCGCCCACGACAAAATTCTCGAAGTCGTAGTTGGGGTTGAGATGAGGGTCGATCTTAACCTTTTGGATGCCCGGGATGGCATAAGCGCTGCCGTTGTAGCGCCGCGCCTCTCCCGAAAGCACCACTGGCCGGTTCTCCGGCGTCTCGCGCCCGCTCTCAAGGGAGTGGACGTAATTGTTGCCAACGACCCTGACACTGTAGATCAGACGGAAGCCGGCGCCTACGACGCGGGTGAGAACACGGAGGAGCAAATCGCTGTAATGACTGTCGATGTACTCTCTCACATAGTGTGACGGAACCTCCAGGGTCAGGGTCTTTCCAACCAGGCTCTTTGCCCTGATGGGCGCGAACCAAGTCTTGTACCCCTCCTCTGTGGTGTTGTCCTTTATGATGGACAGACACGAATCCCAAACCACTATGTGATCTTGCTTTGTCATTAGAGTTATTTGCAAGACAAAGCTGGTTGAAAAAAAGATAAATAAAAAATGAAAAAACGTTTGGAAATTTCAGAAAAATTATAAGTGCTTGATTTACAAATTGAAATTTTTGTGCGCTTGTAATTTGCTGATACTCACGTGATTGTTAAATACTCATTTATCTATCCCTCTGATAGGCCGAGGGTTAACTTGAAGTAAAGAAATTTTATTTTTTTTTAATCTCAAAATTGTCTATTTTAACCACGAAACACCCCGGAAATATCTCCGCCATTCTCTGTGCTTCGGCAGCCGCTTCCGACTCGGTTTTGAAGGCACCGGCGGTGTATTTGAAGACGCTGCCGACCTTGAAACGGTGGATGCCTTTCTCTCCCTTGAACTGCGGTGCGCCCGACTCCAATTCTTTTGAAAGGGCAAATATCTGAACGGCGAAGAACGATCCGTCGTTTGCGGTTTCGTTCAGTGCCGGCGTAGTGCTCATGGGTTCGGCGTGTGCTGGTTCGGCTGCCGGAGTTTCCAGTTCAACCTCCGGCTCCGGAGTCGCCACGGTTTCTGTTACTGCTTCCGCCCCGCTGCCGCCTTCGTATTGTTTCTTGAATTGCTCAAAAGAGTTGAAGAGGCAGCCGGCCAGCTGTTCCCGTTTTGCGGGGGAAGCCAGGGTGGTGCGGTCGTTGGCGTTGGTAATGAACCCCAGTTCCACAAGTACCGACGGCATCGTGGTGCGCCATAGAACCAGCAGTCCGCCCTGTTTGATGCCGCGGTTGGTGGGGATGGGCCCTTTGTGCAGCTCTTTCTGACACAGCTCGGCAAAGATCAGGCTCTGCTCGAAATAGGCGTTCTGCATCAGGTTGAAGAAGATATAGCTCTCCGTGTCGTTGGGGTCGAATCCCTGGTATTTGGTGCTGTAGTCATCCTCCATCAAGATCACGGAGTTCTCCCTCTTGCACACTTCCATGTTGGCGGCGTTCTTGTTCATACCCATCACGAAAGTCTCGCTGCCGGACGGGGCCTTGGATGTCTTGGGCACCGAATTGCAGTGGATGGATATGAAAAGATCTGCGTGATTCTTATTGGCGATGTCGGCGCGTTTATCCAGGGGAATGAAGACATCCTTGCTGCGGGTGTAGATGACTTTGACGTCGGGATAATCCTTCGTGATGCGTTCTCCCAACCGGGTGGCGACGTCCAGCACCACATTTTTCTCCATCAGCTTGCCGTCCAGCGAGATGGCACCGGCGTCGTGACCGCCGTGGCCCGGGTCAATCACCACCGTCTTGAGCCGGACTCCGTCGGCTGAGGCAGAGAAAGTTACCAGCAGTGCGGCCAGCAGCACAGAAATAACCCTTCTGGATAACAAAAACGGCATATTAGTTGTAAAACGATTATAAATCCGTATTTTTGCAAAGATAATATATTTCGATCAGAAAGCATCGGCGTGCGACGCTCCAGATACATATTCGTGTTGTTGATAATATTGTGCCAGAGTTTTGTGGCGATGGGACAAGATGTAGATACAATCCCGGCACCCCTGCCGGAAATGTCCCGTCTGGAAAAGCTTCAGCCGCTGGATTCGCTGATGTCGCCCCTGGATTCACTGATGGCTGCGCCCGATTCGCTGATGGCGCTGCCGGATTCCCTTAGAAGGCCTCCAAAACCCAAAAGCGCCCTGGAACGCCCGGCATTCTCTGCGGCAAAAGACTCTGTCATAGAAGATTTTACCAACGGCCGCAGGGTTATCTACTACTACGGCGATGTTTCCGTAAAATACGGTAAAACCGAGATCAAGGCCGACTATATGGCCTACGATCTGGATCACAACATCGTTTACGCCCGCGGCACCAAGGACTATCAGAACAATTGGAAGGGTATGCCTGTCCTCAAGGACGGCAAGACGGAGTACAAGATGGAGGAGATCTATTACAGCTTCGACACCCAGAAGGCGCGCATCAAGAATATGGTCACCAACCAGAAGGAGGGCGAGTTGCGGGGCGACAAGCTTAAGATGCTGGACGACCAGTCGGTAAATATCGCCGGCGGCAAATACACCGTCTGCAATGCAGAGCATCCGCACTACTATTTGCAGATGACGGCGGCAAAGATCATCACCAAGCCCACGCAGCACACGGTGTTCGGCCCGGCCTATCTGGTGGTGGAGGACGTGCCGCTGCCGCTGGCGCTGCCGTTCGGCTTTGTGCCGGAGATGCCCGACCGCGCCAGCGGAATCATGATGCCGACGTACGGCGAGGAGAAGACCCGCGGCCTGTATCTTCGCGACCTTGGCTATTACGTGGTCATAAACGACCATATCGACGTTGCCCTGACCGGCGACATCTACAGTTATGGTTCCTGGGCTTTGGAATTCACCTCCCGCTACAAGAAGAGATACGCTTACAACGGCGATATGAACATCACCTATTCGGTGGATAAAACAGGAGAGAAGGGGACGTCAAGTTATAACGAATCCAAGAACTTCGGCGTCAAGTGGTCGCATGCGCAGGATGCAAAGGCGCGTCCCGGTACTACCTTCCGCGCATCTGTCAACTTCTCCAGTCCCTCCAACAACCGTTACAATTCCACCAGCGTGTCGGAGGCTGTTCAGAGCCAGACGTCATCGTCCATTTCGTATTCCAAGAATCTTGGATTCGGCAGCATATCGCTGAACATGCTGCACAGCCAGAACACCAAAGACAGTTCTTACGTGTTCACGCTGCCTAACATGACTTTCAACGTAAACCGTTTCTTCCCGTTCAAACGTAAGGTGCGTGTGGGTAAGGAGAGGTTCTACGAGCAGATATCCTTCAGCTACAGCACATCTTTCCAGAACAAGATCAATTTCAAGGCGAGCGAGTTCATGCAGGAGGGGTTTACCGACAAGTTCAACAACGGTATGAACCACAGGGTTACCATAGGTCTGCCGTCATTTACGTTGCTCAAGTACTTCAACTTCTCACCGGGTGTCAACTATGGCGCCAACATGTATTTCCGCAAATCGACGCAGTTCTACAACCCGGAGACGGACAAGGTAGAAACGGTAATGTCAAAACAGTTCTCCACTATCGGGTTTACCCAGACCTACTCCGCTTCGATATCCATGAGTACCCGTATCTATGGTCTGTTCCAGTTCAACCCCAAGGGCAATCTGCAGGCCATCAGGCATATGATAACCCCGTCCATCAGTATGTCATACCAGCCGGAACTGGGCACTGCCGCAAATGGCTGGCGCATGCTTTCTTATCTGAACAGCAAGGGCGAGGAGGTAGAGAAGGAGTATAACATATACGCCGGACAGATGAACAGCCCGCCCGGCAAGGGCCGTAGCGGCTCCATGAGTTTCTCTTTCGGTAACAACCTGGAAGCCAAGGTCAAGGACCAGCAGGATACGACCGGTGTCGGTACCAAGAAAATCAAGCTGATAGACCAGTTGAACCTTAGCGGCTCATATAACTTCCTGGCCGATTCGCTCAGGATGTCAAATATCTCCATCAGCGGAAGCACCACCGTGTTCGGCAAAGTCGGCATCAACGGTAACCTGACTCTGGATCCTTACGACGTGAATGACCGCGGTGTCCGTTGCAACAAGTTTCTGATTATCACCAAGCATAAACTGGCCCGTATATCCAACGCGTCGGCGTCGATGTCCTACTCGCTCAACGGCAAGGGCAGCATCAACGGCAACGACGGCCGCAAGGACGCATCTTCTTCCGGCTCAAAGGATCAGGAATACTACAGGGTTTACTATCACCCGCTTACCGGCGAATACATCCCCGGCGGATGGCTGTACTATCTGAATCCGGAGATACCGTGGAGCTTGAGCTTCAGTCTGAACATGTCCTATTCCGGGTCGTACAGCTATACCAACAATCAGCTACAGAAGGTTAACCGGTGGACCAGGACGGCTACCATGAGCGGTCAGTTGAGGCTGACCAAAGCGTTGAATTTCTCTCTGAATACCGGATTCGACCTCAATACATTTTCAATGACAACCTCGCAGTTGAGCGCCACCTACGACCTGCACTGTTTCAACATCAGCGTCAACTGGGTGCCGACCGGCAAGTGGCAGAGCTGGGGATTCAGGATCGCGGCCAATTCGTCTACCTTGAGCAGCCTGCTCAAATACGACAAGTCATCCAGCTTCTGGGATAAATAGAATAAACTTATCAACTATGAAGAATATAATAGCTCCATCTGTTTTGTCGGCCGATTTCGGCAATTTGGCAAGGGACATAGAAATGCTCAATTCGTCAGAGTGCGCATGGTTGCACCTGGACATCATGGACGGCGTGTTCGTGCCCAACCTTTCGTTCGGCTTCCCGGTAATAGAGAGTATAGCCGCGGTTGCAAAAAAGCCGATGGATGCCCATTTGATGATTGTGAATCCCGATAATTATATCGAACGGTTCGCGAAACTCGGAGTGGAGTATCTCACAGTTCACCTAGAGGCCTGTACACACTTGAACAGGACCATAGCCGCCATTCACGACTGCGGCATGAAGGCTGGCGTGGCGCTAAATCCCCATACCAACGTGGCGCTGCTGGAGGATGTCCTGGGCGACATCGATATGGCGCTTATAATGTCCGTAAATCCCGGCTTCGGCGGGCAGAAGTTCATTCCCGGCTCGGTGGCAAAGGTGCGCAAGTTGCGCAAGATGATTGCCGATGCCGGCAGCAAGTGCCTCATAGAGATAGACGGCGGAGTGGGAGAGGGCAATGTCGCAATGCTGGCAGAGGCCGGCGTGGATGCCTTCGTGGCGGGCAGTTCTGTATTCGGTTCCAAAGACCCTTTAAAGACAATATCTTTTATGGCCAATGCCTAGTAGGCGATTTCCTTAAAAGCAAAATATCTGAAACCGCCGGCCGTCCTGACTTCCAGGCGGCCGTCGTTTTTTACGCCGGTAATGGTGCCCTCGAATGGCTCTGAAGTGGCGGTGTCTGAGAAAATGTGGGGCACGTCCTTGAGGTACAGTTTGGAGAGATAACGGCTGGCGGTGTCTCCGGCAGCGGAGTCGTAAACGGCCAGGATAGCCTCTGCCGCAAGTGGCAGTTCATCTTCAATGATGTATTTGTCCCCTGTCAATTGACTGAGCGATACGGGGTTTGGTATCCACTCCGGAAATGCACGCTGATTGAGGTTTATTCCGATGCCTGCGACAGTGTCGGTCAGGATTCTCCCGCCGACGGTGTTGGAAATCAGGATACCGCAGATTTTATTGTTGCCGACATAGATGTCGTTTGGCCATTTTATGGTGGCGGAAACTCCTTTGGCTGCGAGGTAGTCGCAAACCCCCAGGGAAACCGATTGGCATATCACAAACTGGTCGCGGGCGGCGATACCCTTGTGTTTCAGGTACATGGAAAAGGTGAGATTCTCGCCCGGATTGCTGCACCACACATTCCCTTTCTGCCCCTTTCCGGCGCTCTGGAAACGGGCTGCCCAGACCTCGCGGTCGCACAGGCTGCCGCGTGAATTTTCCATGGCCGAATTTGTGGATTCGATTGTGTTATACCATATAATTTTCATACATTTGTAAGTTCCGAATAATATGCGAAAATAAGAGTTTATTTATGAATAAAGAAACGGAGAACAAAGAAATAAAAGTGATAGCCGAAGCGATGCTGGACAAGAAGGCGAAGGATGTGGTTGCCATGGATTTGTCCGCGATCGGCACGGCAATAACCGACAATTTTGTGATATGCAATGCCGACAGCACTACGCAGGTAGTTGCCATCAGCGATAATGTTGTGGAGAAGATGTGGACCGAATGCCACCGCGACCCGATCCGCAGCCAGGGACGCGAGAATGCCTTCTGGGTGATTCTGGATTACGGCGATATAGTGGTACATGTTTTCAAGACTGAATACCGCGACTTTTACCGTCTGGAAGATCTGTGGTCGGACGCGGAAAAAACTAATTTCTACGAAGATGAGCAATAACGATACTACACCCCAGGAAAATCCCCAGGGTGGCAACAAGGGCAGCAAGTGGCCCGAAAAATTTTCTCTGCCGAACGGCGGCAAGATCAAACGTCCCCGCTGGATAGTAATCATTATTTATGCACTGCTTCTGTTTGGACTGGTAGCCCTTTGGACCACCGGCGGCGGCTCGAATCCCGTAAAGAAAGAGTGGTTTGAGGTACGTGACGAGATCCTGCCCACCGGCAGCGTATCCAAGGTGGTATTCGTCCGAAATACAAATCGCGGAGAAGTGTATGTAAAGAGCACTGCTGCAGAGCGTTACAAGAACTATTTCCCCGAGGGATCGCAGCCCAAGAAAGGGCCATACTTCTATTTTCTTGTATCGGATAATTTCAATGCCGAGAAAGAATTTGACGCTGTCCTGCAGCAGATACCGGAACTGGACCGGTTCGACGTTGTGGTTGAGGAACGCACCAGCGGCTGGGCCAACATCATGGACTGGCTGTGGATCATTCTTATGATTGTGTTCTTTATCATGCTCTTCGTTATGCCAATGCGGGGAATGGGCGGAGGCGCTGCCGGCGGCGGTATTTTCAATGTCGGCAAGTCGCAGGCAAAGATATTCGACAGCGACAATCAGGACAAGGTAACGTTCAAGGATGTGGCCGGCCTGGAAGAGGCCAAGGTAGAGGTTATGGAGATTGTGGATTTCCTTAAGAATCCAAAGAAATACACCACCTTGGGAGGCAAGATTCCAAAAGGCGCCCTTCTGGTAGGCCCTCCCGGTACCGGCAAGACCTTGCTGGCAAAGGCGGTGGCAGGCGAAGCCAACGTGCCTTTCTTCTCGATTTCCGGATCCGACTTCGTGGAGATGTTCGTGGGCGTGGGTGCATCCCGCGTGCGCGACCTCTTCCGCCAGGCAAAGGAGAAGGCTCCGTGCATCGTATTTATAGACGAGATTGACGCCGTTGGCCGCAGCCGCAGCAAGAATATCGGCTTTTCCAGCAACGACGAACGCGAAAATACCCTCAATCAGTTGCTCACCGAAATGGACGGCTTTGGCAGCAACTCCGGCGTAATCGTGCTGGCCGCTACCAACCGTGCCGACGTGCTGGACAGCGCGCTGATGCGTGCCGGCCGTTTCGACCGCCAGATTCATGTCGATCTGCCGGAACTCAAAGAGCGTCTGGAGATATTCAAGGTGCATCTGCGCAAAATCAAACTGGCCCCCGGCTTCGATATGGAGTTTCTGGCCAAACAGACGCCGGGCTTCTCCGGCGCCGACATCGCCAACGTATGCAACGAGGCGGCCCTTATCGCTGCCCGTCACAATAAGGAATATGTAGAGAAGCAGGATTTCCTGGATGCGATAGACCGCATTGTCGGAGGTCTGGAGCGTAAGAGCAAGATCATCTCTGCGGAGGAGAAGAAGACCATCGCCCACCATGAGGCGGGGCATGCCACCGTCAGCTGGATATTGCCTCATGCAAATCCGCTGCTCAAAGTAACGATAATCCCTCGCGGTCAGGCGCTGGGCGCTGCCTGGTACCTGCCGGAAGAGCGCCAACTCACCACACGCGAACAGTTGATGGACGAGATGGCAGCCACTATCGGCGGCCGCGTAGCCGAGCAGCTGGTCAACGGCGATATTTCCACCGGCGCCCTGAACGACCTGGAGAAACTTACCCGCCAGGCCAATGCAATGGTGACATACTTTGGCATGAGCGACAAGATAGGTAACGTTTCCTACTACGACTCCACAGGCCGTAACGAGATGGGTCTTACCAAGCCTTACAGCGAAAAGACTGCGGAGGAGATTGACAAGGAGGTCAAACGGCTCATAGACCAGGCATACGCCACTGCCACCAAGGTGCTCAAGCAGCACCGCAAGGGATTCGAAGAGCTGGCACAGTTGCTTCTGGAGCGTGAAGTTATCTTCTCTGAAGATGTAGAGCGCATCCTCGGTCCCCGTCCGGGAGGAGTGAATCCGAACGCCGTCATAGGCGGGGAAGTTCCCAAGGAAAATACTGAAGAAGAGCCCGCAGCAGAACCTAAGGAAGAACCCAAAGAGACTCCCAGGAAAGAGCCTGCTGCACCCGCAGAAAAGGATACACCTGTTGTAGAAACCCCGACGCTGTTCTAGATATGTCATCGCTGCTCAAAAGGTCAATTACTTCGGTGCTGCTGGTTGTGGTACTGGTGGGTTGCCTTTTGCTGCATCCCCTGTGCGCTGCGGTGCTCTTTGCCGCTGCTCTTGCCATAATGGCTAATGAGTTCTATCGTATGTCGATGGGCCGCGGTACCCATACCGTGCCGCGTGTGCTGGCGCTCTGCCTGATTGTGGGCGTCTGTCTGGGCAGTTTCCTTATCAAGTATTACAAGGCGCCGCTCTGTTATCTGCTGCTGGCGTTTCCGCTGCTGCTGGTCGTTTTGATATCGGTTGTCCTGGATAATGAAGACCGCATAGACAAACTTACGGCGCAGGATATCTGTTTCCCTATGGCATATATGCTGCCGGCAATGATGATAGCCCAGATGCTCCTGTTTGACAGTACGGGCAATTATACGCCTTTCCTGTTCATTGCCGTGATGGTTCTTGTTTGGATAAACGACGTGAGTGCATACGCTGCCGGAATGGCCTTCGGGCAGAAGGAGAACAGCGCCAAACTTGCGCCGCACATCTCTCCAAATAAATCCTGGGCTGGCGCCATCGGCAGTCTTGTGTTTACACTGGCGACTGCGGTATGCATCTATATGCTGGACTTCTTCTCCATTAAATTGTGGGCGTGGCTTGCTGCGGCTTTGATAGTGGTGGTTTTCGGCATCTTCGGCGACCTGTTCGAATCGCTCATCAAGCGGCATTACGGCGTTAAGGATTCCGGTACAATCATGGCTGGCCACGGCGGTTTCTGGGACCGGTTCGACGGGGCGCTTTTTGCTGTGCCGGCCGTGACCGTTTTCTTTCTTTTAACAAACATTATCTGATATCGACATGAAAATACATCCTGAAGGTACTATTTTCGTATTATTCACGACGATTCTGTGCATTGCAGGTATTTATGCCGCCATACGCTACTGTCGTCCGCTTTGGGGCAAATGGCTAATAGTGTTTGCCTGCGTGATGATTACGGCCATGATGCTCACTTTCTTCCGCGTTCCGGACCGGACTGTAACAAAGGACGCAACAGTGGCTGTGGCCCCATCCGACGGCAAGGTTGTAGAGGTGCGCAAGGTGTTCGTTGATGAGTATTTCAATTGCGAGTGCACCGAGATTTCGATATTCCTGTCGCTTTTTGACGTACATATCAACTGGTATCCGATTGGTGGAGAAGTGGTATACAGCAAGTATTATCCGGGCGCCCATACATTTGCATTCGTGCCCAAGGCTTCCGAGAAGAACGAGCATACATCGGTAGTGGTCCGCGACGCAGAAGGCCGGGAGGTCATGTTCCGCCAGATTGCCGGCATCGTGGCCCGCCGCGTGGTTAGTTATGCACACGAAGGTGATACCTGTGAGCAGACGGGCGAGTCGGGCTTCATCAAGTTCGGCAGCCGTCTTACGATATTCGTTCCCGGCGACTTGGAGCCGCTTGTAAAGGTGGGTGACAGGGTAGTCGGCAGCGTCACACCGTTAGTAAAACTATGATTCCCGTAGAGTTAGGTACGGAAAAGATAGGCAAGCTGCTCAAGCAGTATGCTACACCGGCAATCATTGCGATGCTGGCGACGTCCCTCTACAATATGGTGGACAGCATATACATCGGGCAGGGTGTGGGGCCTTTGGCCATTTCAGGCCTGGCGGTCACCTTCCCGCTGATGAACATCTCCATCGCGTTCGGTACGCTGGTGGGCGTCGGCGCCGCAACTCTGATTTCCATTCTGCTGGGGCAGAAAGACTATAAACTGGCCAACCGGGTGCTAGGCAACGTGGTTATCCTGAACGTGGTAATCAGCGCCCTCGTCACGGCGCTGGGACTCATCTTTCTCAATCCGATCCTTTATTTCTTCGGTGCCAGTGACAACACCATAACATATGCCCGAGAGTATATGGTGGTGATATTGTGGGGCAATATCATATCCCATTTGTATCACGGTCTCAACGGTGTGGTGCGCTCTTCCGGCCGGCCGCGGCTGGCTATGCTGGCCACCATACTGGCGGTGGTGCTCAACATAATTCTGGACCCGATATTCATTTTCGTTTTGAAGATGGGCATCCAGGGCGCAGCCATCGCCACCATACTGGCGCAGGTGATTGCGCTGATTTGGGTCACGATAATTCTGTGCAACAAAGAGAATGTACTGCACTTCTCGCCTGAGGTATTCAAGTTCGACTGGAAAATCGCATGGCGGTCGCTGTCAATAGGTATGTCGCCGTTCTTGATGAACATCGCGTCTTGCTTCGTGGTGATTCTCATAAACAATCAGCTCAAGCGCTACGGAGGCGATCTGGCCATCGGCGCCTACGGCATTGCCAACCGTCTCTGCTTCCTGTTCTTCACTATTACGATGGGCCTTACGCAAGGCATGCAGCCGATTGCCGGATACAATTACGGCGCCCGCAAATGGGGCAGGGTAAAGGAGGTCCTGCGCCTTACCATCATTTGCTCCGTGGCGGCCCTGACGCTGGGCTTCATTACCGGTTTGGCGATGCCGCGCCTGGCCGTGTCGCTGTTTACCCGCGACGCTGAATTGCAGGCCATCGCCGCCCGTGCCTTCCGCATCACCGTGCTGATGTTCCCTGTTGTAGGGTTCCAGGCGGTGGTGACCAATTTCTTCCAGTGCGTGGGGTATGTCCGCAAGGCCATATTCCTCTCGCTCTCCCGCCAGCTGCTGTTCCTGGTGCCATTCCTGGCCACATTCCCGCTGGTCTGGGGGCTGGACGGCGTCTGGTGGAGCGTGCCCGCTTCCGATTTGGTGTCGTCGGTTGCGGCTTTCCTTATGATGCGTGCTCTGATGCGTGACTGGTCGCGCAAAGAGGCGGAAAATGACCCCGATAATAATCAATAGCTATGGAAGATTCTATCATCATTACCGTAGGACGTCAGATAGGCAGCGGCGGGCTTCAGGTGGCAAGGATGGTCGCCGAAAAGTTCGGCATAGAAGTTTACGACAAGAACCTGCTGATGATTACCGCACGCGAAAGCGGACTTGCCCCGGAGATATTCGACGCCCGCGACGAGAAGCGCTCCGCAGCCGGCCGCTTTGCCCGCTTCCTTGGCCTCCGTGGCTCCGTTTATGCCGATTCGGGGGCTTATTCCGATGTCGGCAATCTTTCCGGCGACGACCTCTTTGCCCTGCAGAGCAACGTTATCAGGTCCATCGCAGAAAAGGGCTCCGGCGTCTTTGTGGGCCGCGCTGCCGACTATGTGCTTCGCGACAACCCGCGCCTGCTGTCGGTGTTTATCACTGCCGATTTGGACTATCGTATCGCCATGGTTATGGAGCGCGAACATCTTTCAGAAGAGGATGCGGCAAGGTTCATTGCCGATGCCGACCGCAAGCGCTCCAGCTACTACAACTACTACACCTTCAAGAAATGGGGCGATGGCGCCAGTTACGACATCTGCCTTAACACCAGCCGCTTCGGCCTAGAGAAAACAGCCGACCTGGTAGTGGAAATGTATAACAACCGGAAATAACGACAAACACAATAATCCACTTTAATCACTGTCTACTATGAAAAAAATCATTACTATGCTGATCGTCGCTATATGCCTCGTATCATGCAACTGCAACTCTTTTGAGTGCAAAATGAAAAAGCTTGACAAAGCATGCGAAAAAGAAAACATCGAAAAGGCTGAAGCTATCATGGCCTCTATCGACCGTGAGAAGCTGACTCCCGAGCAGGTTGCCGTCTGGACAGAGGCCGCCATGAAAGTATCTGCCCTCAAGACCAAGAAAATGATGGAGCAGGCAAGCGAAACCGTTAAGGACGCTGTAAAGGAAGCATCTGAGAAGGTTCAGGAGGCTCTCGAAGATGTGAGCGACCAGGCCAAACAGACTATCGAAGAAGCCGCCCAGAAAGTAGATGAGGCAGTTTCGGAGTAGTGTTTCACTCCAGATTCGCAAACGGGGCCCTTGCATTCTCAGGGGCCTCGTTTTGATTTATGGGTTTAGTATTTGCTGCAGGGTTGCGGGGGTGATATCCTTGGCGATGATGATGCCGAAGGAATCCAGGAGGTAGAGTCTAGGGGCGGTTGAGACGTCGTATTTCTGGTAGAGGTCGCTTACTGGCCAGTCGGTGCGAAGGTCGCGCCACCAGCTGCCGCAGGTGGCGACGTGTTCGCCTGTGGAGGTTGTGCCGCCGCGCCTGAGGCTATCTTTCCATTCGTCCGGGTCAGGGCCGATATAGACAGAAATAACGCGGGTGCCTTTTTCTTTAAGCAGCGTTTTCATCTCCAGCAGTTGCTGTTTCCAGGAGACGCATTCGCTGCATGAAATCAGGTTGAAAAAGAGCACGGTGTAGTTCTTGCCCGGCTTCGACAGCATAGTGGTCAGTCCGCCGCAGCGATTGCGAAGGGTTGCGTCGGCTGCCTTGCTGCCCAGCGGGTTCAGGTTGAACCGCCGCACCGCTTCGCCAATCTGGCCCAGCGTCTCGTCAGACCACATTCCCGGACGACCAAGAATATATGTTTCAGCTACGAATACCGCACTCTCCAGCGCTTCGTATTCTCTCTGCCCGCGCAGGTAGTTATATATGCCCAGATAGGTGTTGCGGTACATGTCGTCATCGTTGCCGATACGGGAAGAGAAGGCCTCGCAAACATCTGAAATGCTCGCCCGGCCAAGGCCGATATTGTCACTGACGCCGTCCATCAGTTCGAAAAGAGAGACGGTGAAAGATTCTTTCTGATTGAGCAATTGCGCCAGCGCCGCGGCGTCCAGCCTGCGGCCGGCAATGCGGTTGTCGGCATCCAGCAGAAACAGGGAAGGGGTGGTCAGTACCGAATACTTCTTATGGAATTCAGAAGCGCCTTCGGGATCCCAAAGGTTGTAAACCTTCACTTTGGGGTTGTCGATCCTGCCGAAATTGGTAATGGCGTATCTGGCCCAGGCCTCACGGTCGCTCTGTGTATAAACGGCATAGAAAGACACAGGCGCGATGCCGTCATATTCCTTGAGCAGCGATGTCAGAAGCGGCGTCTGACGGGCGCAGGTGGCGCAGGCGTCCTCGTAAAAATAGAGGATCTTGCAGCCGCCTGTGGCCTCACGCACATCCACCTGTCCACCATCAAGGCTTTCCAGCACCAGTTCAGGTGCCGGCATCCCAAGCAGCGACTGCCGGTTGAATTCTGCGAATGTATACAGATTGGGGAAGGTGGCCTCTGATGGCCATTTGAGCCGCTTGTTCAGAAAGTAATTGTCTGCAATATAGACCGATACCCCCTCGGCACCCATAATCGGTGATTCCAGGAAATAGTTGTAGGCGGTGCCGGCAATCCCGACGCGCGCTTCATCGCTGTCGGCGGATGCTATCAGCGCGTCCAGACGGGCGTTGATCGAATCCACCGGCATCGTGCTAATAACATCCAGATAAGCTCGCAGAGAATTGTAATAATTTACCTCCTGCGCCCGGCAGAGGCAGGAGGCAAGCAGCAGCGTGGCTATGAGGCACAGCCGCCTCACTATTGTATCATTTTAAGGTACTTGCTGATGTCAACGTTGCGCGGGATAAAATCGGTGGCCTTTCCGCCGTTTACCAGCACGTCGCGCACCACCGTAGACGAAATGAACGAATACTCATGGCTGGAGGGGATGAACACCGTAAGTATTGATGGACGCATCCGCTTGTTAGCCTGGGATATGGCGCGCTCCAGCTCGAAGTCGGTGGTGGTGCGCATACCGCGGATTATGAATTTGGCGCCTTTCTCTACGCAGAAATCCACCGTCAGGCCGCTGAAAGAACAGACCTCCACGTTGGGCAGGTCGGCTGTGGCATCCTTGGCTATCTGAACCTTGATGTCGGTGGGGAAGAACCCGCCTCCCTTTGAGGAGTTGTGGCCTACCGCCACTATTACCTTGTCAAAAATCTTGAGTGCTGACTTGAGCACTTCCAGGTGACCCAGGGTGAAGGGATCGAACGATCCGGGGAATACAGCTACTTTCATGATGATTATTTGCTCCAGTCTATCGGCGGGAGATTATGGTTGATTAGATATTCGTTTGTCTTTGAGAAATGACGGCAGCCAAAAAAGGCACCTCCGGCGAGCGGGGAGGGGTGTGCGGCCTCCAGCACCAGGTGGCGGGAGGTGTCAATCAGCGCTTTCTTGCTGCGGGCGAAATTGCCCCATAGCAGGAACACCACGCCGTTACGATTTTCACTGATGGTCTGGATGACGGCGTCGGTGAAGGTCTGCCAGCCTAGCCGGCTGTGCGAGGCGGCGGCGCCGGCGCGAACCGTCAGTATGGCGTTCAGAAGGAACACTCCCTGACGTGCCCAGCCCTCCAGAGAGCCGTCGCGCTGCGACATATCCACCCCAAGGTCGTCTTCAATCTCCTTGTAAATGTTTTTCAGAGATGGCGGCAGGGCGATGCCGTGAGGCACCGAGAATGACAGGCCTTCTGCCTGACCGGGGTTGTGGTAGGGGTCCTGTCCCAGGATTACAACGCGGACCTGGTCAAAAGGGGTGAGGGCAAAAGCGTTGAAGATCTTGCCTCCGGGAGGGTAGATGGTGACCCCGCGCGCCTTCTCCTGGTGCAAAGCAGCAGCGAGTCCGGCAAAGTATGGTTTGTCGAACTCGCCGCCGAGTACCTCCTTCCAGGAAGGTTCTATAATGACGTTCATTTTGTTACAAAATATGCCCTACTCGAATACAAAGTTAAGAACTTCATCGACAGTAGCAACATATTTGAAGTCGAGACCTTTGATGTAGATATTTTTTATATCCTCGATGTCGCGGCGGTTCTCCTCGGAGATTACGATGGTGTGGATGCCGGCGCGTTTGGCTGCCAGAATCTTCTCCTTGATGCCGCCTACGGGCAGAACCTTGCCGCGCAGCGTCGTCTCGCCGGTCATGGCAATACCCTTCTTGATGCTCTGGTTCTTGAGAGCGGAAGCGATTGCGGTGACCATGGTGATGCCGGCGGAGGGGCCGTCCTTGGGAATGGCACCTTCGGGTACATGGATGTGGAAATCCTTCTCCTTGAACACTTTGGAATCCACGCCAATCTTGGCGGCGTTGGCCTTGAGCCACTGGTAGGCGATGGTGGCCGATTCCTTCATCACGTCGCCAAGATTGCCGGTGGTGCTCAAATGTCCCTGTCCGTCGCTGATGCTGCACTCGATAAAGAGGATTTCGCCGCCCATCTCTGTCCAGGCCAGTCCGGTGACTACGCCGGGCATCTCGTTGCCCTTCTGCATGTCGTGGTGGTTGGTGGGCAGACCCAGATATTCGCGCACTTGTGCCGGTTTGAGGGTGATTTCGCGCTCTTCGCCCAACGCAATCTTCTTGGCGGTGATGCGGCATATCTTGGCAATCTGCTTGTCCAGGCCGCGGACGCCCGATTCGCGGGTGTAGTTGTCAATAATTTCCTCTATTGCAGCCTTGCTCAACTTGAGGTCTGCGGCAGTTAGGCCGTGAAGTTCCAGCTGCTTGGGCAGCAGGTAATCCTTGGCAATGGAAACCTTCTCTTCTGCCAGGTAACCGGAAACGTTAATCATTTCCATACGGTCGCGCAGGGCGGGGTGGATGGTTTCTATGTTGTTGGCGGTAGTTATGAACAGCACCTTGCTCAGGTCGTAATCCAGGTCCAGGTAGTTGTCGTGGAATGCGGTGTTCTGCTCGGGGTCGAGCACCTCCAGCAGGGCGCTGGCGGGGTCGCCGTGGAAGTCGTTGAATACTTTGTCCACCTCGTCCAGCACAATTACGGGGTTGATTGTACCCGCCTTCTTGATGGTCTGGACAATGCGGCCGGCCATCGCGCCGATGTAAGTGCGGCGGTGTCCGCGGATTTCGGACTCGTCGTGCAGACCGCCCAGCGAAATGCGGCCGTACTGCCTGCCGAGCGCCTTGGCGATGGATTTGCCAAGGGAGGTCTTGCCAACGCCCGGAGGGCCGTAGAGACAGAGGATGGGCGATTTCATGTCACCCTTGAGCTTGAGCACAGCCAGGTACTCTATGATTCTCTCCTTGACCTTCTCCAGACCGTAGTGGTCGGCGTCCAGCACCTCCTGCGCATGCTTGAGGTCCAGATTGTCTTCCGTGGTTTCGCTCCAGGGGAGGTCTACCATAAACTGCAGATAGGAGTATATGACATTGTAGTCGGGAGAACTCGGATTGGTCTTCTCCATCTTGTGGATCTCCTTCTCGAAGGTCTCGGCAACATAGTCGGGCCACTTTTTGCCTTCGGCGGCCTTTCGCAGGGCGTCGACATCCTCTCCGGCGCCGGTCATGCCCAGCTCTTCCTGAATGGTCTTGAGCTGGTTGTTGAGGTAGTATTCCCTCTGCTGCTGGTCCATCTCCACCTTTACCTTCTTCTGGATATCCTCGCGGATCTTCAGTATCTCTATCTGTTTGTCCAGCAATGCCAGAAGCAGGGTGGCGCGGCGCTTGATGCTGGCCTCTTCCAGCAGCGGCATCTTCTCCAGCGGGTTCTCCACCTCGATGGTAGTGGCCACAAAGTTGACCAGGAAGGCGTTGTCTTCTATGTCACGGATGGCATAGCCGGCCTCCTGGGAAACGCTGTGGGTGAGCTTGATGATGCGCATCGCGGCGCTCTTGATGCCGTCTACTATGGTATTCATGTCGGCGTCTGTGGCAGAAGAATGGTCTTCCGGCAGATAGTCTACGCTGGCCATCAGATACGGCGATACGATGTCCACCGACTTTATGTTGAAGCGGCGCACGCCCTGAATGATGGCGGTGACGGGCACGTTTGGCAGATCTATGATCTTGACGATGCGGCCAAGTGTGCCGGTCTCAAAGAGGTCCTCCTTGACAGGGTCTTCTGTCTTGGGGTCCCGCTGTGCCACGGCGCCGATGAGTTTGTTGGACTTATAGGCTTCGTTGAGCAGTTGTATAGATTTTTCCCTGCGTACAGGGATGGGTATCACGGTGTCAGGGAACAGCACGGCGTTGCGCAGCGGCAGTATTGGCAGCACGCTTGGCAGTTGGTCGTCCTGCAGCTTGTTCCCGGTATCAATGTTCATCACGGGTATGAAATTCATACCCATTTCCTCTCCTGCTAAATAAAACGGATCTTTCATCTATATATGTGTGTATTCGTTCTTGTATGCCAAATTGGCAGAAAATAATCAGCCGGGTATATAGGTCAATCATTGTGCCAAAGTTAAAAAATGAAAAAAAGTATGATATCTATTTGATAAATAAAAAAATAAGTCTATTTTTGCAGTCCCCAAAAAATTGTGATACTTAAAAATTTAAAAATATATACATCATGACTAAAGCAGACATCGTAAGCGAAATCGCGAAATCTACAGGATTTGAGAAAGTTGTTGTCCTGGAAGTTGTTGAATCATTTATGGAAAGCGTGAAAGAGTCCCTGAGCAAGGGTAACAATGTATATCTTCGCGGTTTTGGCAGTTTTGTGGTTAAGCAGCGTGCAGAGAAGGCAGCCCGCAACATCTCCAAGAACGTTACCATCACCATCCCGGCACACAAGATCCCCTCTTTCAAACCGGCCAAGACTTTTGTCGAGCAAGTCAAGAATCTGAAATAATCACTACTTAAACACTTTATATTATGCCTAGCGGTAAAAAGAGAAAGAGACATAAAATGTCTACGCACAAGCGAAAAAAACGCTTGCGCAAGAACAGACATAAGAAGAAATAACATTTCTTGAAAGTATAAGGCTGGCCCGTCGGTCAGCCTTTTTACCTATGGATAAGGACCTTATTATCAATGTATCAAAGGGCGCTGCCGAACTCGCGCTCACCGAGGGCGGCCGCCTGATAGAATATGACAAGGAGAGTGACACCCAGGCGCAGTTCTCCGTCGGGGACGTTTTCCTTGGCAAGGTCAAGAAACTCCTCCCGTCGCTCAATGCCGCATTCGTGGACATCGGGGACGAGAAGGAGGCCTTTATCCATTACCTGGACCTCGGTATCAATTTCAATTCCTTCGACTTTTTTGTAAAGCAGATAAATATCTCAAAGAACTACACGACGTTCTTTGAGAAGGTCGCAATTGCCGATCCTCTGGAAAAAGAGGGGCATATCAGTGACCATCTGCATGTCGGTCAGCCGATAATGGTCCAGATTGTCAAGGAGCCCATTTCCACCAAAGGCTCCCGTCTGACCGCGGAAATCTCAATTGCGGGCCGCAATATAGTGCTGATGCCCTTCTCCGATAAGGTCAGCATCTCCCAGAAAATATCTTCCAAAGAAGAGAAGGCGCGCCTCAGCCGCCTGATATACAGCATTCTGCCCAAGAATTACGGTGCCATTATCCGCACCGCCGCAGAGGGCAAGCGTGCCGCGATTCTGGATGCCGAGCTCAAAGGACTTATCCGCAAGTGGGAGAGTTCGTGGAAGAAGATGGCCCGCAGCAAGGATGTCCAGCTGCTTTTCCGCGAGAACAGCCGTGTGACCACCCTTATCCGCGACCTTCTGAACGACGATTTCACCAATATCTATGTCAACGACAAAGCCACCTTCAACGAGGTGTGCCAGTATGTCGCAATGATATCCCCCGGCCAGGAAAAGATTGTCCATCTGTACGACAAGCCGGAGAACATATTCGACGCCTTTGACATTACCCGTCAGGTAAAGGGTTCCTTCGGCCGCGTGGTATCGCTCAAGAAGGGGGCTTATCTGGTGATAGATCATACCGAGGCGATGCATGTGATTGACGTCAACAGCGGCACCCGCATCAAGACGGGCGAGCAGGAAGAGAACGCGATAGAGGTGAATATGTCGGCGGCGGAGGAGATTGCCCGCCAGCTGCGCCTGCGCGATATGGGCGGCATCGTGATTGTCGATTTCATTGATATGGACGATGTGGAGCATCGCAACCAGCTCTACAAGCGTATGAACGAGCTTATGGAGTCCGATCGCGCCCGTCATACCATCCTCCCGCTGACCAAGTTCGGCCTGATGCAGATTACCCGCCAGAGGGTGCGGCCAGCCACCGAAATCGAGACGGGAGAGACCTGCCCGGTTTGCAAGGGAACCGGCAAGATAGGTCCTACGCTTCTGCTTGACGAGACTCTGGAACGCCATCTAAGCGCCATTCTGGACAAGAAACCGGGCGTAGACATCCGCCTGGTGGTGAATCCGGTTGCCCACGCATACCTTACCAAGGGGTTGTGGAACAGCATTGCGTCCCGTTGGAGACGCAAATACAAATGCTCTCTTAAGGTAGAGAAAGACGGCAATTTCGCCGTCAATCAGTCTTTGTGGGAAGACACTAAGACCAGTCGGCCGCTCGGCGCATTTTTTGACTGATCTTTCCCGTACACAAGTTTCCGATACTGCCCTGATGGGTGTGGTGCAGGCCGGCGACGGTCTTTGACCCTTCGTACTTGAATTTGCCTTCCTTTACGGCGATGCCGATGTTGCGGTAGGCATCCCTGAACGGTACGCCGTCCACCACCATCTTGTTGACCTCCTCTACGGTGAACATGTCGTCGTAGGCGGGATTGCCCTCCAGGATGTGGTCATTTATGCGGATGTTGTCCAGCATATACAGGCACATTGTCAGGCATTCCTTTATGGAATCTATCGTAGGGAACAGGGTATCCTTCAGCAACTGGAAATCGCGGTGATAGCCGTGAGGCAGGTTGGCGGTCATCTGGGAAATGGTCGCCTCGGTGGCCTGGATGCGGTTGGTCTTGGCGCGCATCACCTCCCAAACGTCGGGATTCTTCTTGTGCGGCATTATGCTGCTGCCGGTTGTAAGTTCGTCCGGAAACGATATGAATTTGAAATTGCTGCACATATACTGACAGCAGTCGGCGGCGAATTTGTTCAATGTCGATGCCAGGCAGCCGAGCGCTGCCGCCATGGCTCTTTCGCTCTTGCCGCGGCCCATCTGCGCTGCGACGCTGTTGTACGACAGGTCTTCAAATTCCAGTGACCTGGTGGTCTGCTCCCTGTCCAGGGGAAACGAACTGCCGTAGCCGGCGGCGCTGCCAAGCGGGTTCTGGTTGGCGATCCTGTGCGCCGCACCAAGCATATACATATCGTCGCAAAGGCTCTCTGCATAGGCGCCGAACCACATTCCGAAAGATGACGGCATCGCAATCTGGCCGTGGGTGTAGCCGGGCAGGATGACATCCTTGTGCTGCTCGCTCAGGCTCTGGAATTTGTCGAACAGTTGCAGCACGGCATCGCGGATTGCCTCCAGTTCTGCGCGCATATAGAGTTTCAGATCGACAAGGACCTGGTCGTTGCGGCTACGGCCGGAGTGAATCTTCTTGCCCAGGTCGCCAAGCTTGCGGGTCAGGCATATCTCTACCTGGGAATGGATGTCCTCTGCAATATCTTCCAGCACGAATTCGCCGCGTTCTATCTGTCCCAGGATGTTGTCCAGTTCGGCCTGGAGCAGTTTCTCTTCTTCTGCCGGCAGCAGGCCGACTCTGGCCAGCATCGCAATGTGAGCCTTGCTCCCAAGCACATCGTATTTGGCCAGTCTCAGGTCAAGTTCACGGTCTTGTCCCACGGTGAAATCTTCTACTGCCTTAGCGGCGTCAACGCCTTTGTTCCAAAGAGTCTGCATACTACACAAATTTCGCAAATAAAAGCTATTCAAAGTCGAATGGAGGGTGGCTTGCGAAATTATTCCACCGCACATTCTTTTATAACGTTACCCCATCCCTAAATTCCTTCCCTCGGGGAAGGGACTAACCTACGCCCTTAGGGCTTTATAATTCTATACTATCAATATACTTTATATATGTCTCTATACCTGTCGCAATTTCGCTGCGCAGGATGTATTCGTCGGCCTTGTGGGAGCGATTGGAGTCGCCGGGGCCTATTTTGATGGCCTCTATCGGCATAGACATCCAGTCGGAGGCGGTGGGAGAGGTGATCATCTCCATGCCCACTTTCTGCGCAGTTTTGTAGAGCGGAGAATCGGCAGGTGTGGCGCATGAACGGTTGTGGAAACTGCGCGCCGTCAGGCGGCTGCCGACCTCTTTTTGGAGTATATCCAGTATCTCATGGTTTTCGTAGCACTCGTTGGGTCGGATGTCAACCACAAAACTGCATGTGTCGGGGATTACGTTGTGTGCGTGGCCGGCATTGATCTGTGTCACTACCATCTTGACCTCGCCAAGGGTGGGCGAAATGCGCTTGAACTTGAAGTTCCGGAGTTTCTCTATGTCGTCCAGCGCCTTGTAGAGGGCATTCTCGCCTTCGGAGGCGCGGGCGGCGTGGGCGCTTTTGCCCGTAGCGACGCCGTCTATCACCAGAAGGCCGCTCTCGGCTATGGTAGCCCTCACCCTGGTGGGCTCGCCCACAATGGCGTAGTCGGCATTCTCCTTGATAAAGTCGCCCAGGGCGCGGGTGCCGCCTTCACCGGAGCGCTCTTCTTCGCAGCTGAGCAGCAGCGTCAGATTCACCGGGCAGGTCCCCATCTTCTTGAAATAAAGGAAGGTGGCAATCATGCACACCACGCTGCCGCCGTCGTCGTTACTGCCCAGCCCCATTATCTTCTCTTCGTCATAAGGCGGATTGAAGGGGTCGAAAGTATATGAATCAACCGCCTGGACGGTATCTATGTGGGCGCAGAGCATCAGGGTAGGGGCCTTGCTGTCAAATATTTGCTTGGCCCAGATGTTATTGCCGATGCGGTTTGCAGTTACACCTTGGCCGGCGAGCCATTCCACAAGGAAATCGGCCCGGGCCTTTTCTTCGTAAGAGTAGGCCCTGATGGGGATAAGTTTCCTGAGCAGTCCGGCTGCGAGTTCTGCGTATAATTCCATAGCGCTATTGAATTATTGTGCCGCTGTCTTCTGCCAGCTTTGCGGAGTTCTTGATTATCACTTTGCCCACGCCGGAGTTGATGGCGTCAAAGGCATTTTTGAGTTTTGGCAGCATGCCGGCGTTTACCTTGCCAGTGTTTTTGAGCTGCTCGAACAGAGGCTTGTCTATCACCGGAATAACGCTGCTTTCATCGTCCTTGTCCATCAGCACGCCATCCTTTTCAAAGCAGAGTATCAGTTCGGTGTCATAACTGCCGCTCATCGCCACGGCTACGCTGCTGGCAATTGTGTCGGCATTGGTGTTGAGCAGGGTGCCGCGGCCGTCGTGGTTGATGGCGCACACCACCGGCGTCATTCCGGCGTTCAGCAGGGCGCTGAAAGTGGAAGCATTGACAGCCTTGACATCGCCCACAAAGCCGTAGTCGATGGGCGTGGCGGGCCGTTTTTCAGAAGTCAGGGCATTGCCGTCGGCGCCGGAAAGACCTATCGCATTGCAGCCGTATTTCTGCAGAGTGGCGACTATTGTCTTGTTGATGAGGCCGGCATACACCGCCGTTACGACCTGGAGAGTTTCGGCGTCGGTCACGCGGCGCCCCTCAATCATGACTGGCTCGATGCCCATCTTCTTGAGGGTGCGACTGGCGATGGCCCCGCCTCCGTGCACCAGGATTTTGGTGCCGGACACGGCCGCGAAGGCCTTCAGAAAGGACTCCAGGGCGTCTGGATTGTCAATGACGTTACCGCCTATCTTAATGACTTTGAGTTTTTCCATCTATAGCGAGAGGAGGATTTCTTTGAGTACTGTCTGGGCGGAAACCACGCGGTTTGCCGCCTCGGGAATTACCAGTGACTGCGGTGACTCTATTACGTCGTCGCTCACAATCATGTTGCGCCGTACCGGCAGGCAGTGCATAAAGAATGCGTTGTTGGTCAGCGCCATCTTCTCCGTGGTCACCGTCCAACTGCGGTCGGTGTTTATCACCTTGCCGTAGTTGGGGTCGGTGTAGGCCGCCCAGTTCTTGGCATATACGAAATCGGCGCCCTCCAGGGCCTTGTTCTGGTCGTATTCTACCTTTGCCGGACCCACAAACTTGGGGTCAAGCTCGTATCCCTTGGGATGGGTTATCACAAAGTCGCAGTCGTAGGCGTTCATCCACTCAGCAAAGGAGTTGGGCACCGCCTGCGGCAGGGACTTGGGGTGGGGAGCCCATGTCATTACGACCTTCGGCCGCTGCGACTTTTTGTATTCCTCTATGGTGATCAGGTCTGCGAATGACTGCAACGGATGACGGGTGGCCGCCTCCATGCTGAATACCGGCCGTCCGGAATACTCGATAAACTGGTTCAGGATGACCTCGTCGTAGTCGGCCTGCTTGCTTTCGAAGCGGGCAAAGCTGCGTACACCTATTACGTCGCAGTAGCTGCCCATAACCGGAATCGCCTCCAGGATGTGCTCGCTCTTGTCACCGTCCATAATCACGCCGCGCTCCGTCTCGAGCTTCCATGCCCCCTGGTTTATGTCCAGCACAATTACGTTCATACCCAGGTTGAGCCCCGCTTTCTGGGTGCTCAGACGGGTACGCAGGCTGGAGTTGAAGAACACCATCAAAAGTGTCTTGTTCTTGCCCAGCGCCTGGTCGGCAAAGGGATTCTCCTTGACATATCTGGCCTTTTCAAGTGCTTCTGCCAGCGGTCCTATATCCTTTACATTGGTAAAGTTTCTCATATCGGGTTATGCGGTTAATTCATTGAAACTGTTCAGGAAACTGTCGATTTCTTTTTTTGAAATGCACAGTGGCGGGAGAAGGCGGATGACATTGGCGCCGGCGCCGCCGGTAAAAATGTGCTTTTCGAAGAGCAGTCGGTCGCGCAGGTTCTCGCAGCCCTCCTTTACTTCGATGCCAATCATCAGGCCGCGGCCGCGCAGCTGTTTCACTGCCGGATTGCCGGTCAGATGCTGCATCAGATAATCACCTTGAACGGCGGCGTTCTCTATCAGATGCTCGTCATTAATGATATCAAGCACCGCGATGGCAGCGGCACAGGCGAGGTGATTGCCTCCGAAAGTGGTGCCCAGCATACCGTAGGTGGCCTCAATGGCGGGGTTGATTATAATGGCGCCGATGGGGAAGCCGCACGCCATACCCTTTGCCATGGATACTATATCTGCCTTAATTCCGTGATGCTGATGGGCATAGAAGCGCCCGGTGCGGCCGTAACCGCTTTGGACTTCGTCCATAATCAGCAAGCTGCCGTATTTGTCGCAGGCGGCGCGGGCAGCTTTAAGGAATTCGGCTGTCGGTTCCCAGATGCCTGCCACTCCTTGTATGCCCTCGATGATTACGGCGGCGAATTCGCGGCTGGCCAGCTTGCCTTCAAGGGCGTCGATATCATTCAGCGGTATGAATTCAACATTGCCGGTCTTGTTGAAGGGCGACTGGATTTTGGGATTGTCGGTCACCGCCACGGCGCCGCTGGTACGGCCGTGAAATGCCTTGGAACAGGCGAGTATCTTGGCGCGACCGGTGGCAAAGGATGCCAGCTTCATGGCATTCTCGTTGGCCTCGGCGCCGCTGTTGCACAGGAAAAGGTTGTAGTCGGGATAGCCGCAAGTGTCGCCCAACTTGTGCGCAAGGGTCACCTGCAACGAGTTTTCGACCGCATTGGAATAGAAACCGATTTTTGATGCCTGGTCCTGAAGCGCCTTCAGGTATTTCGGGTGGCAGTGTCCCACGGAAATCACGGCGTGACCACCGTAGAAGTCGAGGTATTCGGTGCCGTTGCTGTCCCAGACCTTGCATCCCAAGCCCTTCACGGGCTCTATCGGCCACAGTTTATATGTTTTGAAAAGTTCCATTTGGTTTCGTTTAAAAAGCACTGCCTTTCAAATGAAGGCCGGTTGTCCGCTCCAGACCGAACATCAGGTTCATGTTCTCCACCGCCTGGCCGCTGGCACCCTTGAGCAGATTGTCTATTATTGATGTGATGTGAAGATAGCCGTTGTGGCTCTCAATATGCAGCAGGCACTTGTTGGTGTTAACCACCTCTTTGAGGCTTATTGGCGAGTCGCTTACAAAGACGAAGGGAGATGCCTTATAGTATTGCTTGTAAACCTCGGCCGCTTCGTCCGCGCCTACGCCACACTTGAAATAGATGCTGGCAAAGATGCCGCGCGGGAAGTCGCCACGAACCGGTACGAAATTGACTGTCTGCGGCTTGCCGCTGAGCGCCTTGAGGGTGTTGCCGATCTCCTCCAAATGCTGATGGGAGAAGGGCTTGTACACAGATATGTTATTGTCGCGCCAGGGAAAGTGGCTGGTCTCCGATAGCTTGCGACCCGCGCCGGTGGCGCCGGTGATGGCAGTCACGTGTATCTCGCCCTCTATCATTTTCAGAGCAGCTGACGGTGCCAGGCCCAACTGAATGCTGGTGGCAAAGCAGCCGGGGTTGGCCAGATAGTCGCATCCTTCAATCTCGCTTTTGAATACGTCGGTGAGGCCATAAACGAAATGCTTGCCGTCAAAATCGGGGTCGTTGCGGAAATCCTGGCCCAGGTCAATTATCTTGCAATGCTCCGGCAGGGTGTGGGTGCTTAGGAATTCCCGTGACAGGCCGTGTCCGAGGCAGAGGAATACCACGTCGGGTTCACCGGTGCTGTCGGTGAATTCTAGGTCGGTTTCGCCCAGCAGGTCACGGTGAAAATCGGTGATACTGCGGCCTACGCTGGTGGTGCTCATCACCGAACAGATCTCCACTTCGGGATGGTTAATCAGTATTCTTAGCAGTTCGCCGGCGGTATAACCGGTGCCTCCCGCTATCGCTGCCTTAATCATATCAGTTCGTCTTTATGGGTGCCGTAGTAAACCCGCAGAGGGGTGGAGGTTACCTTTATGAAGCCTTTGGCATCTTCTGCAGTCCAGCCTTTCTGGGTTTCGCCGTATTCGCCGAGTTTGGATTTGAGCAGGTCATTCTCCGAATCCACGCCGATCGTCTCGAAGCCGTAAGGGTGCAGGTTCAAAGTCACGGTGCCGGTCACGTTGCGCTGGCTGCTGCACAGCATCGCCTCTATGTCGCGCATAACCGGCTCCAGGTACTGGCTCTCGTGCAGGAACATTCCGTACCAGTTTGCAACCTGGTCCTTCCAGTACTGCTGCCACTTGGAAAGGGTGAATTTCTCCAGGAACTTGTGCGCACCTATAATAAGCATAGGTGCCGCAGCCTCGAAGCCGACGCGGCCCTTGATGCCGATGATGGTGTCGCCCACGTGCATGTCGCGGCCTATTCCGTATGCGCAGCCAATCTCTTCGATGGCCTGTATGGCGGCAATCTTGTCGTCATACTTCTTGCCGTTTACGGCGCAGATTTCTCCCTCCTTGAATTCGATGGCGAGCGTTTCGCAGCCGGTTTTGGTTACCTGCTTGAGATATGCGCTCTCCGGCAGGCCCTGTCTGCTGTCGAGAATCTCTCCGCCGCAGATGGATGTGCCCCAGATGCCGACGTTGTAGGAGTATTTCAACTTGGCGAAATCGGCGTTGAAGCCGTGGGCGTTGAGGTAGTCGACCTCCTCCTTGCGGGTTAGGTTGCCGTCGCGGGTCAAGGTGATGATTTCCATCTCCGGGCACATCACCAGAAAGGTCATGTCGAAACGTACCTGATCGTTGCCGGCACCGGTGGAGCCGTGAGCGATGGCGTCGGCGCCAATCTCACGGGCATATTTGGCGATTGCCATTCCCTGGAAGATTCGCTCTGACGATACGCTGATGGGGTAGGTGCCGTTGCGCAGGACGTTGCCCCATATCATGTATTTAAGGCTTTTCTCGTAGTATTCCTGAGTTACGTCCAGGGTTACATATTTGGTTGCGCCCAGCTTGTAGGCGTTCTCTTCGTTGGTTTTGAGCTGCTCGGGGCTGAATCCGCCGGTGTTGGCGCACGCCGCGTGAACTTCATAGCCCTTTTCTTTTGCCAGATACATCACGGTGTAGGAGGTATCCAGACCGCCGCTGAAAGCGACCACAACTTTTTTCTTGCTCATATCAGTTATTCAATATTAATCTTGATGTGTTCTTTGGGATCATACAACAATCCGGTACAGATGCACCGCTCATAATTGTTCTCCTCCAGAATATGAAAGTTCTTGCATCCCTGGCAGCCCTTCCAGAATTCGGTGTCGTGAGTCAGGTCCTGGAACGCCACGGGACGGAAGCCCAGCTCGTAGTTCATCTTGAGCACGGCCGGACCGGTGGTGATGCTGAATATCTTGGCGGCGGGGAAAAGTTCGCGCGAGAGGCGGAAGATGCGCTGCTTGATGCTCTTGGCCAGACCGATGCCCCGGAATTCGTGGGCCACGATAAGGCCGGAATTGGCAACGAACTGCTTGCCTTCCCAGCTCTCTATATATGAAAAGCCTGCAAAACGACCGTCGTCGGTGACTGCAATCACCGCTTTGCCGGCGCGCATTTTCTCCGATATATATTCAGGTGAACGCTTGGCGATACCTGTGCCGCGTTCCTTTGCAGATACGGCGATTTCGTCGCAGATTGCCTGTGCGTATTTGGCGTGGCTTTCATCGGCCACCAATACAGAAATATTCATTGTCGAAATGAACGTTTATATGATTTATAGGAAAATGTAGTGGGATTCTGCTGTCCCTGAAATATGAGAGGTAAGCCAATGTGAAAGGCGAGCTGAAATCGCCCCACCGGCTTAACGTCGGACACGAGCACGAAAAAATATATTGTTGTACAATCCCATAACTGCGGCAAATGTACACTTTTTTTTAGAATACGATGCTATGAGAAAAATATTTTTGAAAAGATTTGGAGGAACGGAAAAGATGTGTATCTTTGCAGTCCCTTTCGGAAGGAGGGGGAAGTTGATTGAATTATTGGAAGACAAAAGTACAAGCAGAAAGTATTTTATTGTAGCAACAGTAAAAGAGCAAGCGTAGATTCATTTGAGAGTATCCCAAGGCCAGAGAAATAGAAAATTTATACAATGAAGAGTTTGATCCTGGCTCAGGATGAACGCTAGCGGCAGGCTTAACACATGCAAGTCGAGGGGCAGCGCGTTTGTAGCAATACAGATGGCGGCGACCGGCGCAAGGGTGCGTAACGCGTGAGCAACATACCCGTCACAGGGGGATAAGCGATGGAAACGTCGTCTAATACCGCATGAAACTTAGGGCGGCATCGTCCGGAGTTGAAACTTACGAGGGTGACGGATTGGCTCGCGAGACATTAGCTAGTCGGCGGGGTAACGGCCCACCGAGGCTACGATGTCTAGGGGTTCTGAGAGGAAGGTCCCCCACACTGGAACTGAGACACGGTCCAGACTCCTACGGGAGGCAGCAGTGAGGAATATTGGACAATGGCCGGAAGGCTGATCCAGCCATGCCGCGTGAAGGAAGACGGTCCTATGGATTGTAAACTTCTTTTGTACGGGAGCAATAAGGTATACGCGTATACCGATGAGAGTACCGTACGAATAAGCATCGGCTAACTCCGTGCCAGCAGCCGCGGTAATACGGAGGATGCGAGCGTTATCCGGATTTATTGGGTTTAAAGGGTGCGTAGGCGGCTGTTCAAGTCAGCGGTGAAATGCAAGGGCCTAACCCTTGACGTGCCGTTGAAACTGAGTGGCTAGAATGCGGATGCTGTGGGAGGAATGTGTAGTGTAGCGGTGAAATGCATAGATATTACACAGAACACCGATTGCGAAGGCATCTCACAAATCCGCGATTGACGCTGAGGCACGAAAGTGCGGGGATCAAACAGGATTAGATACCCTGGTAGTCCGCACAGTAAACGATGATAACTCGCTGTCGGCGATAGACAGTCGGTGGCCAAGCGAAAGCGATAAGTTATCCACCTGGGGAGTACGACCGCAAGGTTGAAACTCAAAGGAATTGACGGGGGCCCGCACAAGCGGAGGAACATGTGGTTTAATTCGATGATACGC
>JAEEGH010001065.1_pt1 | contig 82328 bp, 65 predicted proteins | sample 9134181 | NCBI WGS metagenome assembly JAEEGH01 (sample SAMN16246544, study PRJNA631951) | gut metagenome | biome: gut microbiome; feature: rumen; material: DP-attached | host: Bos | place: Iran: Karaj | collected 2018-10 | reverse complement strand
GCCGAAACTCATCACATACTCCCTCCATTTGTCGAAGGCGTCATCCACCGAATCGTAGGCCGGATTCTCCAGCAGGTTCTTGAGCACGTAGCAGAAGTAGGCATTGCAGCTCATCATCACCGCCTCGTCCAGTCTCAGGGGGCTGCGGTGCCCGTGGCAGCCCAGCTTGCGCTTCTTGGTGTAGTAGTAGCCCTTGTTGCAGGGATACTGGTACCAGGGCTCCAGCACGCCTTCCTGCATCCCTATCAGCCCGTTCACGAGCTTGAATACCGAGCCGGGAGGATAGGATGCCTGCACGGTGCGGTTGAACATGGGCCGGCCCGGATCGGCCGCCAGACGGGCGTAGTTCGCCCCCATGTTCGAGAGCACGTCCACGTCGATGCAGGGGCTGGACACCATCGCCAGTATCTCGCCCGTAGAGGGCTCGATGGCTATGAGGCTGCCTTTCTTCCCCTTCATCAGCTCCTGCCCGTACTGCTGCAGATGGGCGTCGATGGTGGTCACTATGTCTTTGCCGGGGATGGCTTCCTTGTCGTACATTCCGTCCTTGTAGGAGTCCTGGACCTTGTTGCGGGAGTCCCGCAGGAACACGTGGTAGCCCTTCTCCCCCTTCAGGTCCATCTCCCTCGCGGCCTCCAGCCCCGTCTTCCCTATGTAATCCCCGCTCTTGTACACTCCGGGGTGCCTCTCCAGGTCGCGTTCGTTCACCTCGGACACATAGCCCAGGAGGTTGCCGCCGGCGTTGAAGGGGTATTCCCGGACCGTACGCACCTGCCCGCGGAAGCCCGGGAAGTCGTAGGCGCGCTCGGCGAAGCGCATATATTTTTCGATGCTGACCTGCTTCGCGAAGGGAAGGGTCTGCCAGCCTATTCGTGAACGGTACTTCTTGTAATAGGCCATCTGCTCCCGTATCCAGAGGGTGTCCAGGTCCAAGGCGGATGCCAGTGCCAGGGTGTCGAAGGCGCTCACCTCGCGCGGCGTCACCAGTATGTCGTAGCAGATGCGGTTGCCCACCAGCACCTCTCCGTTGCGGTCGTAGATGATTCCGCGGGGAGGGTAGATGGTATGGTACACCATCGAATTATTGTCCGCATCCCTCTTGTAGGAGTCATCGACTATCTGGATTATGAAAAGACGGGCCAGCAGTATCAGGATGACCGCCCAGAGCCCGATTATGAGCTTGTCGTTGCGTTTCAGTTCCATCTGTCGGCCTCCCTCGGGGCTAGCACCCCTGCTACATAGTACGAAAGGGCCGTGCTGACGGCAACAGACAGAAGTATACGCGGGGCGATGAACGAGAGAGGACGGGTGCCGGCGCAATCGACCGGTACGAAAACGAGGAAATACAAGGTCGTGGCGAGGAATATGGCCAGAAGCACTTTCCCCGTCCCTTGCTTATGGATGGATATATCTTCCCTGCGTGAGAGCAGTTCGGAACCGAATACAAGACGTATGAGGGCGTTGCGGGTGACCGCCACCGGCAGCAGTGCCACGGCGGAGAGGCCCATGGCCCCATCGGTGAAGAAGTCCACCACCAGGCTGGTCAGGAATGCGACCAGCAGCACGCGGCTGGTGCTGAAGGTGATGGGGAGGCAGATGATCATCACCGGCAGTATGCTTATCACCAGATACTGGGTGAGGTTGAGCAGCCCTCCGAGCATTATCTGGATGGCTATCATCGCGATGAAACTTATGACGAAGCGGGGCCTCATTGCGTTGCCTCCTTTTCAAGCGCCGCGATGCTGTCGCGGTCGAGGTTCTCCGTAATTATTACATAGCGCAGGGCCGAGAAATCCTGGAAGAGGCGCACGGACACCTCTAAGGTGCTTCCGTCCACCATCCTGCTCTTGCGGGTGACACCTACCGGTATCTGCGGGGGGAAGATGCTGGAGTAGCCGCTGGTCCATACCGTATCTCCCGGGGCCACCTCGTTGTGCAGGGGAAGACCCTTCATCACGGCACCGTCGGTGCTGACTCCGTCCCATTCCAGGGGAGCGGTCACTCCGGTGCGGCCTATCCTGGCGCTGACGCTCATACGGGCGTTCATCAGGGTGATGCCGTACGAGAAATGTTTCCCCACGGTATGCACCATCCCGACCACGCCTTTGGTGGTGACTATGCCGGTCTGAGGCTTGACCCCGTCTTCCGAACCCTTGTCGAGCACGATGTAGTTGTGCTGGGTGTTGCGGCTTACCTTGACTATGGTGGCGGGGATCAGGTGGAAGTTGGCGGTCACCGTGTCATAGACCGAGCCCTTCTCGTAGGAGAGGGCCTTCTGCCCGAGGAAGTGCACGGTCTGCACCAGCTCCATGTTCCTGGCGGCCAGGTCCCTGTTCTGCTCGTCGAGGGTGAAGTAGTTGCGCAGCTTTTCGCCCGTGCCCCACAGCATTGCGTGCACGCGGTGGGAGGCGCGGCTGATCCATATGTCCTGGAGCGTGCCGGTGCGGGTCAGCATAAGGATAGCGGCAATCTCCAAAATCAGGAAGACTGCCGCGTTCCAAAGCTGTCCGTATGACTTCCGGCCAGCCATACGCTATCTCATCAGGAAGGGATAATTCTCGGTGTTCTTGAGGGCGAGGCAGGTCCCGCGTCCCACGGCGTGCAGAGGGTCTTCCGCAACGTGGAAGGGGATGTTGACCTTGTCGGTAAGGCGCTTGTCGAGGCCTCGCAGCAGGGCGCCGCCGCCGGAGAGGAAGATACCGTTCTCCACGATGTCGGAGTAGAGCTCCGGAGGAGTCAGCTCGAGCACGTGCAGGATGGAGGTCTCGATCTTGGCGATGGACTTGTCCAGGCAGTGGGCTATCTCGTCGTGGGTGATGGTGGCCTCCACGGGATGGGCGGTCATAAGGTTCGGACCGCGCACGATGTAGGGCTCCGGTGCCTCGTCGAGGTCGGGGATGACCGCACCTACCGCGATCTTTATCTTTTCGGCGGTGATTTCACCGACCTTGATATTGTGCTGCTGGCGCAGATAGTACTGGATGTCGGAGGTGAAGACGTCGCCCGCGGTACGTATGCTGTCCTGGATTACCAGGCCGCCGAGGGAGATGACTGCAATCTCGGTGGTGCCGCCGCCTATGTCCACCACCATGCTGCCCTTAGGGGCGAGCACTTCCAGCCCTATTCCAAGGGCGGATGCCATAGGCTCGTGGATGAGGTACACGTCGCGGCCGCCGGCGTGCTCGGAAGAGTCGCGCACGGCACGTATCTCAACCTCGGTGGATCCGGAGGGGATGCCTACCACCACCTTGAGGTTGGGGGTGAAGAGCGAATGACGCTTGCTGTTCACCTGCTTGATGAACCCGCGTATCATCATCTCGGCAGCGTTGAAGTCGGCGATCACACCGTCGCGCAGAGGGCGTATGGTCTTGATGCCCGGGTTCGTGCGCTCCTGCATCAGCTTGGCTTTCTGGCCTATGGCGATGCATTTGTTGGTATTGTTGTCGATGGCAACGATGCTGGGCTCGTCCAATACTATTTCGTCATTCTGGTATATGACGGTATTGGCTGTGCCGAGGTCGATTGCCAGCTCCTGATTCAAAAAAGAAAAACCCATTTCCGATCTTAAAATGATTAGACTAACAAATATAATAAATTTAGTTAATTTTGCCATCAGCTTTATAGATTATGGGAAGAAAAAAGTATGTGATCTTTACGGCCGCCGGCAGCGGTACCAGGATGAAGGCTCAGGAGCCCAAGCAGTTCCTCCTTCTGAAGGGCCGCCCGGTGCTGATGTGGAGCATCCTTGCCTTCGTGAAGGCCTGCCCCGACGTGAACGTGGTGACGGTGCTTCCTGCCGCCCATATGGCGCGATGGGAGGAACTCTGCATCAAGTATGGCCTGGAAATCCCCCAGCGCATCGTCAAGGGCGGAATCACCCGCTTCCACAGCGTGCGCAACGCCCTCAAGGTGATTCCCGACGGGGCGGTCGTGGCCATTCACGACGGGGTGCGTCCGCTGATCTCCCAGGAACTAATCCGCACTATGTTCGAAAGGATGGAATCCTGCCGCGCCCTTATTCCCGTACTCCCCGTCACCGATACCCTTAAGAGCCTCGTGAAGGATGCTTCCGGCAGGATAGTTCCCACCGGAGAGCCCGATCCCGACCGCAGCCGGGTGTACGGCGCGCAGACCCCGCAGATCTTCCTTTCCGAGGAGATAAAGGCCGCCTACGGGCTTCCTTTCGACACGTCCTATACCGACGATGCTTCGGTGGCCGCCAAATACGGAATTCCCCTCTCCTACATCGAAGGAGAGAGGAACAACATAAAGCTTACGACTCCGGAGGATCTCTCCGTGGCCGGATTTCTTATCTGAAACTGGTGCTCTTGTAGTCTTTCACCCAGACCTGGCGCTCGAAGGCTTCGTCGAGCGAGATCATGGTGTCGGTACTCTGCACGTAGGGAATGTTCTGTATGGTGTTCAGAAGGACGCTCATCAGGTGGTCGTTGTCGAAGCAGTAGAGCTTGATGAGCATGGAGCTGGAGCCGGTGACGAAGTGGCATTCCACCACCTCGGGAATCTTCTTAAGCGATTCGGTGACTTCCAGATACTTGTTGGCTTCGGAGATGGAAATGCTCACGAAGGCGCATACGTTGAGGCCCAGGGCGCTGGGCTTCACAAGCAGGCGGGAACCGGTGATGACACCGTTCGCTTCGAGCTTGCGGACCCTCTGATGAATTGCGGCACCTGAAACGCCGCACTCTCTTGCAATTTCAAGGTATGCCATCCTGGCATCCTTCACGAGGAAGGAGAGAATCCTCCTGTCTACATCGTCAATCTGATAATTGCCCATACGCTATTACTTTTTTCTAACCAATCCTTTGCAGTCCTCGAGGGTCAGCGCCGCGATGTCGGCGTGCCTGGGGATGCGGAAGTTCTTTCCGCCGTGTTTGATGTAGGGGCCGTAGCGGCCGTTGATTATCGTTATGTCTTCTTCCGGGAACTCTTTCAGTATGTTGTTCTCGGGAGCGGCGTCCTTCTGGGCCTTGATGGCGGCGATGCAATCCTCCAGGCTGATGGCCAGGGGATCGGCCTTCCTGGGCAGGGTGACGTTCACCGTGCCGTATTTGAGATAGGGCCCGAATTTGCCTTTGGTCGCAATTATGGGAATCCCTTCGTAGCTGCCCACGTTCCTGGGCAGGGAAAGGAGCTTGATGGCTTCCGCGAGGGTGATGCTCTCGATGAGCTGGGTCTTGTCGAGGCTGGCGAAACGCTTGTTCTCGCCTTCGCCCTTCTGCACGTAGGGGCCGTACTGGCCGTATTTGGCCACTATCTGCTGCCCGTCGGCAGGGTCGATGCCGAGGACCCTCTCCACGTGGGTGTACTGCCCGTCGTGGAGCTTGGTGTCCACCATTTGGTGGAAGCTGGGATAGAAGCTCTTCAGGTAGGCCTTCCAGTCCTCGTCCCCTTCGGCAATCTTGTCGAGGGTGCTTTCCACGTCGGCGGTGTAGTTGTAATCCATTATGGTAGGGAAGTTCTCCACCAGATAGTCGGTCACCAGCAAGCCTACGTCCTGGGGCAGTAGCTTACCCTTGTCTTCGCCCACGGTCTCTTTCTTGGTGGTGGAACTGAGGTCGCCCCCTTTCAATTTGAAATTGGTGACCTCCTTGCGCACTCCGTCCCTGTTGCCCGAGGCTATGTAGCCGCGGGTCTTGGTGAGGGTGGTGATGGTAGGTGCGTAGGTGGAAGGACGGCCGATGCCGAGCTCCTCGAGCTTCTTCACCAGGGACGCCTCGGTGTAGCGCTGGGGGGCGCGGGTGAACTTGCATTCGGCCACTATCTCCTTGGCTGTCAGTGCGTCAGCCTTGCGGATGTCGGGCACTACGGTGAGCCCTTCTTCCCCGTTCTCCTCGTCGTTGCCTTCCATATATACTTTCAGGAATCCGTCGAACACTATCTCGGAGGCCTCGGCGGCGAAGCGCTCGCTGCGCTTGTCGGAGGCTATGCGTATGGTGGTGTTCAGCAGGGAGGCCTCGGCCATCTGCGAAGCTACGGTGCGCTTCCAGATAAGGTTGTAGAGGGCCTTTTCCTGGGACGTGCCGCTGATGTCGGCGTTCTCTATGAAGGTGGGGCGTATTGCTTCGTGAGCCTCCTGGGCGCCTTTGCTGTGGGTGCTGTACTGCCTGGGATGCGAATACTCGGCCCCGAAGTTGTCGAGGATGAATTTCTTGGCGGTCCCGAGCGCGAGGGCGGAGAGGTTGGTGGAGTCGGTTCTCATATAGGTGATGAGACCTTTCTCGTAGAGGGTCTGGGCCAGGCGCATTGTGGTGCTTACGGGGAAGTGCAGCTTGCGGGAAGCTTCCTGCTGGAGGGTGGAGGTGGTGAAGGGCGGAGCCGGATAGCGCTTGCCGTCCGTCTTCTCCACATCCTCTACGTAGTAGGATGCTCCTATGCTGTCGCGCAGGAACCTTTCCGCCTCCGCTGCGGATTTGAAGCGGGTGTCGAGCACGCCTTTGAGGGATGCGGATCCGGCGGCGAACTTGCCTTCCACGCGGTAGTAGGCTTCGGGAGTGAAGGCCATTATCTCGCGTTCGCGGTCCACCACCAGGCGGAGGGCGACGCTCTGCACGCGGCCTGCGGAAAGCCCGCGGCCAATCTTCTTCCAGAGTATAGGTGACAATTCGAAACCTACCAGGCGGTCCAGCACGCGGCGGGCCTGCTGGGCGTTCACCAGATTCATATCCACTTCGCGGGGATTGCCTATGGCGCGCAGAATGGCGTCTTTGGTGATTTCGTGGAATGCGATGCGGCGCGTGCGTGCCTTGTCGAGGCCCAGGGTCTCGGTCAGATGCCACGAGATGGCTTCTCCCTCGCGGTCCTCATCGGAAGCCAGCCAGACTATCTCGGCTTCGGATGCAAGTTTCTTAAGTTCGGCTACAACTTTCTTTTTGTTGTCCGGAACTACGTACTGAGGGGTGAACCCTCCTTCTATATCTATGCTGAGCTGCTTTTCCTGCAGATCCCTGATATGCCCTTCGCTTGCTTTCACAGTGAAACCAGGCCCGAGAAACCTTTGGATGGTCCGGGCTTTAGTAGGTGACTCAACTATAACAAGATTTCCCTCCATAACATTCGAATTTTCTGCAAAGTAAAGCACAAACTCTCTAATTTTCAAAATTTGTCATCAAAAAAAACTAACTTTGTGTTTCTAATCGAAGATTAAAAAATGAAAGACGAAACAAAGAAAAAAATCATAAAATGGTTCTGGATCCTGGTCGCCGCTCCCTTCGTGCTGATCGCGTTCCTGCTTCTTCTCGTCACGCTTTTCGCCCGCATCCCTTCTTTCGAGGAGCTGGAGCATCCGGACAGCAAGCTGGCTACGCAGGTAATCGCGGACGGGGGCGAGGTGCTCACCACCTTCCATATCGAGAACCGCACCTTCGTCAGTTTCGATGAGCTTTCTCCCAATCTCGTAGCAGCCACCATCGCCACCGAGGACGCCCGTTTCCGCCATCATTCCGGCATCGACACCAAGGGCCTGCTCCGCGTGGCGTTCAAGACCATACTCATGCACGACAGCAGCCAAGGCGGCGGTTCCACCATCACCCAGCAGCTCGCCAAGACACTCTACCCCCGCAAGGAAGGGGTCGGCAAGGTAGGTATGGTGTGGATCAAGCTCAAGGAATGGATCACCGCCGTAAAGCTCGAACGCAATTATACTAAGGATGAGATCCTGGACATGTACCTGAACTCCGTCTTCTTCGGCAGCAGTGCCTACGGCATCAGGGCAGCATCCGAGACCTTCTTCGACAAGCTTCCCTCCGAGCTCACCATCGAGGAGGCCGCGACCCTGGTGGGAATGGTGAACAAGCCTACCCGCTACAATCCGGCCCTCAATCCCGAAAGGGCCCTGGAGCGCCGCAACTTCGTAATCGGCCGTATGGCCAAGAACAGGTACATCTCCAAGGCCGTGGCGGATTCCGTCTCCAAGCTTCCCATCAACCTGGTGTACCAGGTGAGGGACCATAATGCCGGCCTCGCCCCTTACTTCCGCGACCTTCTGCGCCGCGATATGAACGCGGAGAAGCCCAAGCGCAGCAACTATCAGTATCCGGAGGATTATACCGCGGATTCCCTGCGCTGGCGCGACGACGAGCTCTACGGCTGGCTCAACAAGAACAGGAAGCCGGGCGGAGAGAAGTACAACCTCGACAAGGACGGCCTGCGCATCTACACCACCATCAACTACCGTATGCAGCAGAATGCGGAGCAGGCGGTGGCCGAGCATCTCGGAAAGAACCTGCAGAAGGCCTTCGACCGCGAGAACAAGTGGAAGAAGAACGCACCCTTCGCAGGGGATGTTGACAAGGCCACCCGCGACCGCCTGATGAGCAACGCCCGCCGCTGGAGCGACCGTTACCGCCTGCAGCGCAAGGCCGGCGTGAGCGAGTCGGAGATACTCGCGCAGTTCGACAAGCCCGTGAAGATGCGGGTGTTCGCCTGGAACAATAAGGGCTTCGTGGATACGGTCATGACCCCGAACGATTCCATCCTCTGGTACAAGAGCATACTGCGCTGCGGAATGGTGGCCATAGAGCCCGTCACCGGCCATATGAAGGCCTATGTCGGCGGCCCCAACTACCGCTATTTCAAGTATGACAACGTGGGCCAGGGCAAGCGCCAGGTGGGATCCACCATCAAGCCCTTCCTCTACACCCTCGCCATGCAGGAGGGGATGTCGCCCTGCGACAAGGTCATAAACGTCCCCCAGTCCTTCATCGCCGGGGACGGCACCGACTGGACCCCCCGCTCTACCGACAAGGATGAATGGATAGGGAAGACGGTCACCCTCAAGTGGGGCCTGACCCATTCCTCCAATAACATATCCGCCTATCTTATGAAGCAGTTCGGCCCTCACGCAATGGCCGAGATGATGCACAAGATGGGCATCCACAGCCACCTGGAGGAGGTGTACGCCCTCTGCGTGGGCGCTGCCGACATTTCCATCCAGGAGATGGTCGCTGCCTACAATGCACTGCCTTCGAGGGGCGTGTACATCACTCCGATGTACGTGACCCGCATCGAGGACAGCCAGGGCAACGTCCTTTCCGAGTTTACCAACCGCAAGCGTGAGGCCATAGGCGAGAATACCGCCTATCTGATGGTCAACCTGATGGAGGGTGTCGTGAACCACGGCACCGGTGCCCGCCTGCGCTCTGCCTACGGGCTCAAGGGGGAGATAGCCGGCAAGACCGGCACTACCAACGACAACTCCGACGGATGGTTCATCGGTTACACTCCGTCCATCACCTGCGGTGTATGGGTGGGAGGCGAGGACCGCCAGATCCACTTCAATTCCCTTGCGCTGGGCAGCGGTTCCAATATGGCCCTGCCTATCTGGGGTATATGGATGAAGAAGTGCCTTGCGGACGGGCTGTTCAGCGAAGCCGACCGCTTCCTCGCTCCTGCGGGAGCGGCATTCAACCTCGACTGCACCGGCGGTGACATAGAGACCACCGAAGAGGGGCAGGCCGAGAATAAGACAGAAGAAGATTATTATTTCGAATAAGATGGCAAAGTACAAGACTATAGCCGTAATCTACGGCAGCGATTCCTCCGAGTGGGAGGTGGCTTGCCGCAGCGGAGAGTTCGTCGCATCCCGCATCGATGGCGACAAGTTCGATGTCTACGAGATTTTCGCCCGTTTCGGGCGCTGGCAGCTCGTGGCTTGCAAGAAGAAGGATGCGATGCGCGTCACCTTCCCCGAGGGTGCGCGTCCCGAGCTGGACAAGACGGATTTCAGCGTGACCGTGCTCGGCGAGAAGGTTAAATTCGATTATGTGTACATAGTGCAGCACGGAGCTCCCGGCGAAAGCGGGCAGTTGCAGGGCTATCTGGAGATGCTGGGCATCCCCTTCAGCTCCTGCTCCGCGGCAGTCAGTGCCATTGCCTTCGACAAATATGCCTGCAAGAGCTATATACGCGACCTCGGCATAGTCAAGTGCGCCCCCGATGCTTTCGTGCACAAGGGAGCCGACCTCCAGGCCTTCGCCGCGCAGGTCGCATCCACCCTCAAGTTCCCCGTGTTCGTGAAGCCTACCATCGGTGGTTCGAGCTTCGGAGTCTCGATGGTCAAGGACCCTGCCGACGTGGCAACGGCCGTGGGCTATGCCTTCTCCGAGGGCCCTACCGTGCTGGTTGAGCAGGGGATCACCGGGCGTGAGTTCACTTGCGCCGCCTACCGTACTTCCGGAGTGGTGCACACCCTCCCCATCATCGAGGTAATCACCGAGAACGAGTATTTCGACTACGATGCCAAGTACAACGGCCACAGCCGCGAGGTCTGCCCTGCCGAAGCTTCCGACGACATTGTGAAGCTGGTCCAGGAGACCACTGCCCGCATCTATGAGAACCTGGACTGCGCCGGTCTGGTGCGTATGGACTACATCTACGCCGCCGACGGGCTCTACTTCCTCGAGGTGAACACTATCCCGGGTATGACCAGCGCTTCGCTAGTCCCCAAGATGGTGCGAGCGGCAGGGATGGACATTACCGATTTTCTTTCGGATATAATAGAAAACGGATAAACCCGAATTCTCTTAGCCCACTGAAGTGCTTCAGTGGGCTTTTTTTTCAAATAAACGTTTACAAACGGCTAAAACGGATAATAATCACTCACTTTGCAAAAACGAAAGTGGGGTATGAAAACATTGTCCGTTCTTTTTGCGTCGGCAGCGGTGCTGCTCTGCGCAAACGCCTGCAACCGGGGTGACGATACGGTTGGACGCCAAGCTGCGGGTCCGCTTATGGACAGGAGTCAGGTGGCGAGGATGCTATCTTCGCTTCCCATCGGGAGCGAGCAGATGACCGAAGTCTATGAAGCCGTCAGCGCTTCGTCGGACAACGGATACGACGAGGAATATATGATGGCCGACCTTCTGACCGTGCCGGGGGCCGGAGTCGGAAGCGGCCGTCAGGCCGCCTCCAAGGCCGCCGCGGCCTACGGGACTCCTCTTAAGGATATGATAGCGGACTATCTTGCCGTCCGCCTGCGTTCCGGCACCAAGGCCGGCGCCGACGACGTGCAGCGGTATCTGGACGAACTAATGGAGTCGGAGATGCAGATCTACTGGCCTTATTCCGAGAATTGGGACGGGGAAAGCCTGCCGCTGATCACCTTCGATCCCGGGGATGGTTCGGAGTCGAACTATGCCTATGTGGTGTCGGGCTCTGGAGGCGGGTATGTGGTGACGGATTCCGTGTTCGTCGATGAAAACGTGGCGCGGGAGCGCCCCGTGTGGGTAATCAATCAGAATGATGACTCGCACTGCACGCCCCTGGGCTCGTTGCTGCGCACCCGGTCGGTATGGGACGAAGATGAGGATGATGACTTTCCGAGGTACAACCTATATATAAAGGATTTCACTATGCTGCGCAACTACGACAGCTGGTTCGCCGGTGCCAGCGAGTTCCACGTGTGGTGCGGGGGAGTGGACGGTTTCTATGCCACTACCGAGGAGCAATTGCGCAACTATTCCCCTACCGTGACGGATTTCGTGGTGGTGGTAAAGCGCTACGAGGTGGGAGTCAAGAAGCGTTTCAACGCGGTTCTGGTGACGGATTTCTCGGATCAGCTGGACAAACTGGCCTTCCTGGTGGTGGAGGATGACGGCGGCACCCGTACCAACTGGAAGTGCGCGGCTGCGGTCAAGATAAAATCCAAGACCTACGGTTTCGACATCGACATCCCCTTCAATTCCCGGGACGACGTAGTGTGGCGCGGCCAGCTCGGTGCTACCTATTTCTCGAAAGGAAAGACCATAGAAGGGCGTTTCGGTGACGTACGCCTCACCTTTGCCCTTGAGTGACCGTCATCTCGCAGGACATATTGCTGAAAATAAATGGAATTAATTTTGTAATTAGTAACGAAATCGTTACCTTTGCATTGTTGCTAGATGAGACGTGGAGAGTTGGAAAAAATACTTAGAAAGAACGGTTGCTACCCGTTCAGAAGCGGCAAAAGACACGACCAGTGGTATTCACCTGTCACGCGGTCATTGGTGATTATTCCTAGACACAGGGCCAAGGAAATACCGGTGGGGACACTAAGAATGCTGTTAAAACAGGCAGGAATAAAAGAATGAAAATCAAGGCTACAATCGAAAAGGGAAATGACGGATACTATTCCGTCAGATCGGATGCCAAAATAGGCAGAGCCTACCTTGGGGGGTTTGGTAATACCGTTGAGGAGGCCCGCGCTGATTTTGCTGCAAGTATTGAAGAGGCCATTGACGATGCCAAAGACAATGGGCTTAAATACCCGCTGTCCATCGCTGTGGAGTTCACCTATGATCTACCGTCGTTCTTCAACTATTTCGACATAATCAATGTCAGCAAATTTGCTGATTATGCCGGAATCAACGAATCTAAAATGCGGCAGTACAAAAGCGGTGTGACTTGCCCCGGTGAAAAGACGACAAAAAAAATACTGTCGGCGATAAAGAAAATAGGTGCCGAATTCTCAATGGTGTCGCTATAGCTGCTTTTCGACCGTCATCTCGCAGGAACGGCAGTCGAAGCCGAGGGAGAGACGGCGGCCGTTGTTCAGCAGGAACAAGGGCCCGGAGGGCTTGGCGCCCTGATGTACGGGGCAGATGCCCAGTTCGTAGCGAATGCAGTACTTCGACTTCATAAGAGGTTCGTCCGGCACTGCCTCGGCCTCAGCCGGCTCTGCTGCGGATCTGTCACCGGAGGCCATAGGAATGGCTTTGACCGGGATGGAATCCAGATCTTCCGCTATCAGGCGCCGTATGCTGTTGATGGTAGATGCGCTCAGGAGAGGCAGCGCTCCGCCCGGAGACTCCGAAACCAGGGAATCTACACGGAAATTATAGTGCAGGCTGCGCTTCCCCAGCTGCTCGCGGAGCATCGCTTCGGCCCTTTCCCGGTTCTCCGCCTTCTCGAGGTCGGCCTTGAACGGGCTGGTGAACTCGCGTCCGTCTTCGGAATGTACGGTAACATCTATGTTCCATCGCCCATGCACTTTTACCGAAAGACCCACTGGAAGCTCCCTGCGGCAGGGATTCTTGTCCAATTCCTTCTCGAAAAGGGTGTCCGTATTACGGTATAAAGACAGGCCTTCGCGCACCCCTTCGACAGCCTTGCAAACAATCATGTTACCCGAACATACGTCCCCGCGGAATCCTACGACTCCGCCCTTCCCGGCGAAGGCGAAGCCGTCGCCATTGTGGAGTTCAAGGCCCTTGGAGGCCGTTCTGAGGGCGATTTCCATCTCTTTACCTCTGCGGCGGACCCGCATCACGGTTCCGATGAACTCTCCCATCGATTTAGGGGCGTCCATCGACGACCAGCTGCCCCTCTTTCCGTCGAAGAACAGTTCGGTGTATCCGCGGTTGAAAGTCTTCCAGGGATCGGGCTCAACTCCGCCATAAACCCTTCCGAACGAGGCTCTGGCGTACTTTTCGGGCTCGGCGGCCACCAGTGCGTCCAGCGCCTGGGAATGATATCGGGTGATATTGCGTACGTAGGATATGCTTTTCAGCCTTCCTTCTATCTTGAAAGAGCAGACTCCGGCCGCCGCGAGCTCCGGAAGCCTGTCGTGGAGGTTGAGATCTTTCAGCGACAGCAGGGCCTTGTCCTTCACCAGCACCTTTCCGCTCCCGTCCACCAGGTCGTACATCGAGCGGCAGGCCTGCACGCATTCCCCGCGGTCGGCGCTGCGCCCGTCCAGATACTCGCTCAGCCTGCATTCCCCGCTGTAGCACACGCAAAGGGCCCCGTGCACGAAGCATTCCACCTCGCACGTCACGGCCTTGCATATCTGCTGCACCGTCGAAAGCGGAAGTTCCCTTTCCAGGACTATCCTGCTGCAGCCGGCCTGCTGGAAGCGAAGGGCATCCTCCACGCTGCGTATGGCACACTGGGTGGATGCGTGCAGGGGGACGGTGATATCCTTCCAGGAACATATCCTCATATCCCGGATGATGAAGGCATCCACCCCGGCCTCCTGCTCGGCGAGCATCTGGCGGTGCACTTCTTCCATCTCGGCATCGCGCAGCAGAATGTTCACGGTTACGAATACCCTCGCCCCGAACTTGTGCGCATAGGCGCAGAGCCGGGCAATCTCCTCGACGGGATTGCCGGCATCCTTCCTGGCCCCGAACTGCGGACCGGCGATATATACGGCATCGGCACCACTGTCGATCGCAGCGATGCCGATGTCAGCATTCCTTGCCGGAGATAGCAGTTCCAGGCAGGTCATATTTCTTATTTTATGGCAGCGATCTGAGCTTTCGCGGCCTCAAGATTCTTGGGATTGATCTTGGCGGGATTGGCCACTGCCTTCTGATAGTACTCCTTGGCCTTGGCGTTGTCTTTCAGCTTCTGGTAGGAAACAGCGATGCTGAAGAGGATGTCGCCGGCGTTCTTGGCGTCAGGAGCAATCTGGATGTACTTCTCGAAGTATTCGATGGACTCCTTGAGCTTGCCACCGTTGGAAGCGGCGGTACCTGCGATCTGGAAAGCCTTGGCATTCTCGCCGAACTCGTTGGAAGCAAGGGCGTTGGCGATGGCCTCGTCATACTTCTTGGCTTTCAGGTTGGCGGATGCTTCCTGCTGGAGGAGGTTCACGAACTGCTTGGCACCGGCCTTCTCCTGACCGTTGGCGATAGCCTCGCGGAAAGCTGCGAGAGCACCTTCCTTGTCCCCGAGGCCCTTGAGGGCGGCACCGAGGCGCAGGCTTGCCATACCGTTCTTGGCATCCTCTGCGAGGACTGCCTTGTAAGCGTCGGCAGCGGCTGCGAAGTCCTTATCGTTGAAGAATCCGTTCGCCTTCTGCATAAGCACCTGGGGAACGAGGCCGGTGGCTTCGACGGCTATATCGTCGGCACCGTATTTCTTGGCAACCTCGGCGGTCTCTTTCAGGCCGGCGATTGCTTTGTCGTATTCAGCGTCATTGACTGCCTTCTTGGCAAGGGAGAACATAAGGATGGGAATAGAACTCTTGCAGTTCTGGGCGATTTCAGCGCCTTCCTCGCCGAGGGCTTCGGCCTGCACGAGAGCATCCTTGAAGTTCTGGAGAGCCATTTCAACGTTCCCGGCTTCATTCGCAGTGATAGCACTGTTGTAGATTTCGGTCACCGATGCCAGATCCTGTGCGTAAACCATTCCTGCGCAAAGCATCGATGCTACAATGATGATAAGCTTTTTCATTTCTCTATAAATTTGTTTTGGTTCAATCCTTGTTGGCAATTTCGCAAAAATAGTAAATTTTGTTGTATTTTTGTGTTTGGCAGAACTGTTTATGCGTAAAACATTCCTACATATTGCCATCCTTGTGCTGTTTCTGGCGTCATCCCCCGGGATTTCGGCCCAGGAACTCCCTACTTTCGGGCAGGAGGCTGGCATAAATACCGGAACTTTCGCCAACGGTCTCACATACTACATAGTTCCCAATACTACTTCCAAAGGCTATGCCAATTTTGCCCTGGTGCAGAAAGGCCTTGAGAATCAGGAAGATGCGCGTGCCGCTCTGGACTACTCTTTCCTCTCTTCCAAGGGCGTCGGCTACACCCGCCACGGATATATATCCTACGAAGGGGCTTCGGCCGTTTACAGTTTTGAAGATGTCCCGACCTTCCAATCCGTTGCATTGGATTCCACGATAATACTTCTCTTCGACATTATCTCCAAGTACAAAGGGGAGCAGGCCATAATCGCCTGCGGGGATATCGACGCCGCCAGGATGAAGGACCGCCTGTATCTGATGTCGCTCACCGTCGGCAAGCGCAGCCCCGCGCCCGAAAAGGCTCCCTATGTCTGGGTGCCCGCCGACCGTCCGCGCTTTATCCACTACGGCAAGAGCAGCAGGGACCTGTCGGAAATAGAGGTCATCTACGACTCTCCCCGCACCCCGCTCAAGTATATGAGCACCCCTCAGCCGCTGGTGTCCAGTATGTTTTCCCGGGAGCTCGGGGACATACTGCGCAAGCGCATAGAGGCCCTCTTCCTTGCGAAGGACATCCCCCTCGCCTACGTCCGTTTCCGTTATCTGGACAGTTCCAGGACGGAGGGCAACGAGCGCTACTCCCTGCACGTGGGAGTGCGGGAGAAGGATGTCCCCCTGGCCACTGAATACATCGCCGGCGTGCTGTCGGACATAGACAGGAACGGAGTTACTCCCCAGGAATTCTTCGACGCCAAGGACCGTTTCATCACCTGGGCCGCGAAGAACAGCGCCGCCTCCATCTCCAACCGGGAATACGTATCTACCTGCAAGGCGAACTACCTCTATGGCGCCAGCCTGGCCTCCCGCAAGGAGAGGGAGAAGTTCTTCAGCGGAAGGAAGATATCCGTCACCCAGGACCTGTCGATGTTCAACCGCTTCGCCTCCGCCCTGCTCGATCCCCGCAGGAATCTCACCGTCCGCTACGGTACGCCGGCGGACACCCTCTCCACAGGGGCCCTGCAGGACATATTCCAGAAAGGATGGAAGGAGTCTTCCGGCGCTGGCACGACCGTCCGTTTCGGCGACAGCCTGGCCCTCTATTATCCCGTCGACCGCAAGGTCCGCCTGAAATCCGAGGTCACCGACCCCCAGACCGGAGGCAGCCTCTGGACCTTCTCCAACGGGATGAAGGTGCTTTTCAAGAAGACGGATGATTCCCGCATCCGCTATGCGCAGATGATACGCGGCGGGTATCCCGAGGTGCCTGGAATCGCGGAAGGGGAAAGTGCCTTCGTGGGAGATATGCTCGGCCTCTACGACATCTGCGGGATGGATGCCATGCAGTTCCGCAATATGCTGGAATCCAACGGGATAACCATGTCCTGCAAGGTCACCGCCGCGGATATGCGAATCAGCGGCACCGTCCCCTCCGACCGTATGACCCTGCTCTTCCGCAGCCTTCTCTCCATACAGAAAAACCGCCGGCTGAACCTCTCGACCTTCGACTACTACCGCCGCAGCGAGGCCCTGCGCCAGGAGGACTTCCGCCTCTCTTCCGAGGGCATCAACGCCGTGACCGACAGCATAATGTGCCCGGACTTCTTCTATCCCGACACCAAGTCCACCGGCCGTCTGGGAGGAAATCTCCCCGAAAAAGCCGAGCGCTACTTCTCCGCCCAGTTCGCCAAGAACCAGGACGGGATAATCTTCATAGAAGGGAACCTTTCCGCCTACGGCCTGCAGAAGCTGCTGTGCCGCGTGCTGGGGGGATTCCGCACCGGGAAGAACTTCTCCGTGCGTTCCAAGATGACCTATCAGATGCGTTCAGGCTGGTCCACATACACCGTCGGCCGCGATGAACTCTCCCTCGGCGAAGGCACTGGCGCCAACATCGCGATGGCAGCCGAAAGGCCCTTCACCATGCAGGCCTGGTGCGCCTTCCGCATAGCCGTGGAGCATCTGCGCCGCGAGCTCGTGGTGGACCTCGCCCCCCTGGGCCAGTATTTCGAAGTGGTCCCCGACCTCCGACTGCTGCCCACCGAACGCATAGCCATCTACATAAACTGCAAGGCCTGTCCGTCCGAAGGGCTTCCTGCCGACGTGGAACCGGCCGATCCGATGGAGGTGATGGACCGCTTGCGCGATGCCCTCGAGCGCATCTCCGCCACCACTCTCTCTCCTTCCGACCTGAATGGCCTGAAGGATGCCCTCTCTACCGAGATGGCGGGTGAACTCGCGGATCCCGACTATATGATGGCCGCCGTGCTGCGGCGCTATTCCGAGGGGAAGGATATGATTTCCAATTACTCGACCTATCTGTCGAAAGTTACCGCCCAGGATGTCCAGGATGTGATTTCCGCGCTGGGGAAAGGCAGCAAGGTAGAATATGTCATAAAATGAGAAGGGAAGATTTCGGTACTATCATCCAGATAGGTGACGTGCTCGTGAGCGAAGATGTGGTCTGCGAGTACTTCGCCTGCGATTATCCTGTGTGCAAAGGTGCCTGCTGCATAGTGGGCGACAGCGGAGCTCCTCTCGAGGAAGAGGAAATCCCTGCGTTGGAGAGGGATTATCCTTCGTTTTCTGCGCTGATGTCCGAGGCCGGCCGCAACTCTGCCGAGGCTTCGGGCTTTTTTGCGGTGGATCGCGACGGCGACCTGGTTACCCCGCTGGTGCCGGGTACCGAGGAGTGCGCTTTCTGCCGTTTCGAGGGGGATAATTGCCTCTGCGCCATCGAGAAGGCGGGGCTGGCCAAGCCGGTTTCCTGCGCCCTCTATCCGATCCGCGTGAAGAAGTTCCGCGGAGGCGGGATGGCCCTGAACCTGCACCGCTGGGACATATGCCGCTGCGCCTTCGAGCGCGGCCGCCGCGAGGGCATCCGTGTCTACCAGTTCCTCCGCGGCCCCCTCATCCGCCGCTTCGGCCCCGACTTCTACGACGCCCTCTGCGCCGCCGCCAAGCATCTGCAGTAAGGTCGCCGCGGCGTTTTTTCTGCGGCCTTGTCTCGCCGCTCCTGTTTCCGTCCGCGCCGGGGAAAGGGCAGGTCCGTGCCGCCAGAAAAATGGCGTCCCGGTACCTGCATTCCCCGTCCGCTGGGCCCCCGCACGCCGCGGCATTGTTCGTTTCGCCGCGATGGGGTGTGCATTTCTCGAAAGGTGAAGTCCAGCATTTTGACCGTGCTACGTAAGTGGCTGCCCTTCAGTGCGTTACGCAATCAAGGCTGCTTTGAATCGAGTAGCCTTGATTAAGCAACTTGTTGTATTTCAATAGCTTATGTATCACGCTCATTCCCGCCCAGCTACTGCACAGCCGACCCACCACCATCACCGCCGCTCCCGCCGCCGCGGCTGTTTCCTTCCGCGCCGGGGTAAGGGCAGGTCCGTGCCGCCAGAAAAACGGCGTCCCGGTACCTGCATTCCCCGTCCGCTGGGCCCCCCGCACGCCGCGGCTAAAGTAGGTCGGGGATGATTTCGTCGGCGATGAACCAGTCGCGTTCGGGGATGGGGCCGCGGTCGGTACGTGCGAGCAGCATCACCTCTTCTTCGTGGATTTGTTCGGGGGTCAGGTCTTCGCCCTCCGAAGTCCAGCCGCTGAGCACCTGGCTGTTCCAGCTCCGACGGTTCCCCACCAGCGAGTGCGCACCGGGGCCCAAGCCCACGTAGGGATGGCGGGTCCAGTAGGCGGAGTTGTGTATGGCTTCGTGGCCGGGGAGGGCCCAGTTCGATATTTCGTAGTGATGATATCCGGCTTCGGCCAGTTTCCGGCAGACCAGGTCATACTGCGCGCGGCAAGCCTCCTCGTCCAGCTCCGCCACCTCGCCCTTCTCGATCATCCGGGCCAGCGCGCTGCCGTCCTCGATGCTCAGCTGGTATGCGGAGATATGCTCCGGCCGCCAGCCGACGACCTCATCCAAAGTACTCTCGAGTATCTCCATCGACATCCCCGGTACTCCGGTAATGAGATCGATGCTCACATCGCAGGGGATGTTCTCCTCCCGCACGGTGTCGCGGATGGTCCTGAAAGCCTTGCGCGCCCCATCGGCCGAATGCCTGCGGTTCATCCATCGGAGGATGCGGTCGTCGAGCGACTGCACTCCCATGCTGATGCGGGTGACGCCCAGTTCCAGCAGTCCGCGGACGTACTCCGGCCCCCTCTCCACTATATCCTCCGGATTCACCTCTATGGTAAACTCCTCATAGCCAGGGCCTAACGGACGGGCAATGCCGGGTTTGGCCGCCCCTTTTTTTGGGGGCGCCAACCCGGCCCTTTGCCCGTCGCGGGCGGAAAGGGGGATGGCGGCGGGATGTGCCGTTCGCGGAAGATTTTTGAGTGAGCCTGTGCGTGGCGGTAGCGGAGCGAACGGCACTCCCGCCAGCGTGGATAGAATCCGCCGCAAAACAGAAAGAGGAAGCACGCTGGGCGTACCTCCTCCTATGTATAAAGTATCTAGATCCAGGGTAGAAACAATCTCCTGCCGCCGCGCCTCGATCTCCTCGCAGACACTATCCGCCCAGCGGGCGAAAGCGGCCTCGTCCCTCCCCTTGCACGCGACCTCCGAATAGAAATCGCAGTAGGTGCAGAAACTCCTGCAGAAAGGGACGTGGAGATAGATCATTACCTCAGCATGGCCTCTGCCTTGCCGAGACGGCCCTGCACGGTGTAAACCTCGGCGGTGTAGATACCCTTGGTGAACTCACCGGTATTATTGATGTAGATGCTCACGTCCACATCCTTGCCGTTGTAGTCGATTTCGCGGGATGCGGTAGCGGGCATGGCCTCTCCGTCATAGGTGAAGCTCGCGCCGGTGCCGTCCATCAGCAGGATTCCATCCGGATCCTTGACACGCACGTAGATGCGCACGGGACCGGTCTGGGCCAGTTCGTTCTCGGCCAGGGTCAGGTTGACCACCATCTGGGTGACGCGGCTGCTGCGGTCCATTACCTTGCCGGATGCGCCATAGGCGACCAGCTGTATGCTGCGGGCCTTGATGATGGCTCCGACGGCAACCTTCTCGGTGAGGGCATTGACCTGCTCGTTGAGCTCGGCGTTGCGGGTATTGGCCTCGGCAGCTTCGCGGCGGGCGTTGGCAGCCTGCACGGTCAGCTTCTTGTTGAGGGTGTTGAGGGAGTCTATCTGCTTGACATACCCACGCATTATGCTGCGCAGGGTGCCGAGTTCCTTCTCGTACTGACGCATCTTGACGCGGTTGGTAGCCTCGGTCTTCTTGATGCGCTCCACCAGCTGGGCAACTTCCTCCTTCGAGGAATCCAGCTGAGCGTTCACGGAATCATAGTCGCTGGAGAGGGACTCGTAGTCGCCCTGCAAGCTGATGATCTGCTCCGTAAGCTGCTGCTTGTCCACTTCAAGGTCCTTGACCAAGCTGTTCTTGCTGGACCAGACAAATGCGAGCACTCCGCCCAGGGCTATGGCGATGACAGCCAGAATCCACATCACGGGCTTCAGGCTCTTTCCTCTTTCTTTACGTTCGCGCTCTTCGCGCTCAAGTCTCATCAACGGATCTTCTTTTTCCATAGTAATTATGCTTATCGTGCAAAAGTAATGAAATTTCCCTAAATTCGCAGTATGAAATACCTTGTACGCTCCATCAAATACTTTGCCTATCTGGCAATATTCCTCTGCATAGTACTGGTCCTGCTCTCGGTTTTCGGGGTGATAGGCTCTTCGGTGAACGACATTTTCCGCGAGGGGACGACCTCCCTTCTGAAGATCGCAGGCATACTGGCCGTGTTCGCAATCATCTATCCCAGACTGGGTTTCGGCACCCGCAAGGCATTCGTCCCCGGGGCCTACGAAGAAATCCGCCTGGGCGTGGTGGACCTCATGCACGAGCGCGGATATGTGCTTGAAAGCGAAGAGGGCGAGAATATGACTTTCCGCCTCCAGTCCCCCGTGATGCGCCTCTTCCGTATGCTGGAAGACCGCATCACCTTCACCCGCTGCGGCACCGGCTTCGAGCTCGAAGGCCCGGTGAAGGACCTGGTGCGCATCGCAAGCGCCCTGGAATCCCGCTTCCGCCCGGAATAGCCCGGCATTCTCCGGCTATACTGCCACCGTTTTCTCCCGCAGCCAGGCGGCGTCGGACTCGTCCAGATACGGGCTCAGGCGCTCGCAGACCAGCTCGTGATAATCGTTCAGCCACTCCCGTTCGGCGGGGGTGAGAAGCTCCGTCAGCAGAGCCGATGTGTCGAAGGGGCACAGCGTCAGCGGCTCGAAGCGCAGCCATTCCCCGAATTCATTCGATCCGGCCGGGACGCAGAGAAGCAGGTTCTCGTGCCGCACGCCGAACAGCCCCTCGCGGTAGATGCCGGGTTCGTCCGACACCACCATCCCCGCCTCGAATCCGGCGGAATTCAGGTTCTGACGCACGTCCTGAGGGCCTTCGTGCACTCCCAGGAACCATCCCACCCCGTGGCCGGTGCCGTGCCCGAAATTCCTCTGACGGCTCCATAGCGGTTCGCGCGCGAGGGCGTCGAGCCTGCATCCAGGCGTGCCCAAGGGGAATACGGCGGATGCCAGGGCTATGTGCCCACGCAGCACCAGTGTGTAATCCTCCATCTCCAGCGGCGTACAGGGCCCCAGGGCCCAGGTGCGGGTGATGTCGGTGGTGCCGTCCAGATACTGCCCGCCGGAATCGCAGAGGTAGAGCCCGCGGGCTTCCAGCAGGGGAGCACCCGTGCGGGGAGTGATATAGTGCGGCAGGGCCGCGGAAGGCCCGTAGGCCGATATGGTCTCGAAACTATCCCCCTGATACCCGGGGATGGAGGAGCGCAGCTGGCCCAGCTTCACGGCCGCATCCCATTCGGAGACGGCCCTGTCATTCTGTATGCAGCGCTCCAGCCAGTGGAGGAAACGGACCATGGCAAGGCCGTCCTGCAGATGGCAGTCCCGCATCCCTCCTATCTCTATGGAATTCTTGACGGCTTTCCAGGCCTGCACGGGCGAGGCGCATTCCACCAGCCGCGAAGGGCCGATCAGGGCGGAGAGATGATAGTTCAGCCCGTCGGCCGCCACGCTCCCATCCACCTCGCTCAGGGCGATCTCCGCTTCTTCATAGTAGCGGAGGAAAATCCCATCCTCGCGCAGCTCTGCGAAGGTTTTCTCCGAACCTTCATCCTCTATTTCCTCCTTCAGTACGAACCAGTCCGCACTCTCGGCGCCGACCAGCAGGAAGGAGATTACCAGGGGATTGTATTCTATGTCGGATGCCCGCACGTTGAGGGTCCAGGCGATGTCGTCCAGCGCGCTCAGCAGCACGTAGTCCACGCCCTTCTCCGCTATCCAGTCGCGCAGGCGGCCCAGGCGCTCGATGCGGCTTTCCCCGGGATCCACCGTGAATATGGGGGTCTGGGGAATTCCAGGCCTGTCCGGCCATATGGCATCTATGAGGTTGGGGATGCTTACCAGGTGGCAGGCGGCCCCTCCGGCATTCAGCCCGGATTTTATCTCCCGCGCAAAGTCCGCCGCCACGCAGAGCCCGTCGAGTGCGATGTACACCTCGTTCTCGCCGGCGAACTTCTGCTTTATCCATTCGGGGATGGGCACCTGCTCCCTCACGCGCATCTTGTGGAGCTCCACGCCCGTGCCTTCGAGCTGCTGGTTTGCCTGGATGAAGTAGCGGGTATCGGTCCAGAGACCTGCGTGGTCGAGGGTGACCACTACGTCCCCGGCCTCGCCGGTGAAGCCTGTGAGCCACTGCACGCACTTCCAGCGCTCGGCCGGATATTCGCTCCCGTGGGGGTCGGAGCCGGTCAGCAGCACCGCATCCCATCCGCGGCTGCGCATCATAGTGCGCAGCTGCGCAATCCTCTCAGAATAGATGTTTTCCATACTTACAAAAATAGCAATTCTATTTGTTTTTCCCCTCGCTTGAAGTAAATTTGCAGGATATGAAGATCGGGAACGTAGATTTAGGAGACAGGCCTGTGCTGCTCGCTCCGATGGAGGATGTGACGGACGTTTCGTTCCGCATTCTCTGCCGTGAGCAAGGGGCGGATATGGTCTATACCGAATTCATCCCCTCCGACGGCCTCATCCGCGACGCCAGCAAGGCTCTTGCGAAGATGAAGACCCTCGAAGAGGAGGCGCCGGTGGGTATCCAGATCTACGGACACATTCCCGAATCGATGGTGGACGCCGCCCGTATGGCCGACAGGGCCGTGGAACTGGTAGGCGGGCACGGAGCGGACGTGATAGACATCAACTTCGGCTGCCCCGTCACCAAGATCGCAGGCCGAGGGGCCGGTTCCGGGATGATGCGCTATCCGGATAAGATGGTGGCCATAACCAAGGCCGTCGTCGAGGCCGTGGGCAAGCCGGTGACCGTTAAGACCCGCCTCGGCTGGGACGATTCCTCCAAGATCATAGTGGAACTTGCCGAACGCCTGCAGGACGTGGGAATCCAGGCCCTGACCATTCACGGCCGCACCCGCTGCCAGATGTACAAAGGTTCCGCCGACTGGACTCTGATCGGAGAGGTCAAGAACAATCCCCGCATGCACATCCCCATAATAGGCAACGGAGATATCACCAATCCCCGCCAGGCCAAGGAGGCCTTCGACCGTTACGGGGTGGATGGGATAATGATAGGCCGCGCGAGCTTCGGGCATCCCTGGATATTCCGGGAAATCAAGCATTTCCTGCAGACGGGGGAGGAGCTCCCGCCTCTGCCGGTGGCCGAAAAGGTGGCCCTCGCCAAGCGCCAGCTGGCCCTCTCCCTGCAGTACAAAGGGGAACCCCGCGGAATCTATGAGATGCGCCGGCATCTGAGCTGCTACTTCAAGGGCCTGCCGGATTTCAAGGAGACCCGTATGCGTATGGTCACCACCCTCGATTCTTCCGAACTATTCACAATTCTGGACAACATCGCCGAAACTTATGCTGATACACCGTCTGATTCTTAAGCGCGCCGCAAAAGCCTGGAAGAAGGCCCCCGGAGCCGCCGTACCCACCATCTGTGTGGGCAACATAACAGTCGGAGGAACAGGAAAAACTCCTCATACCGAAATGATCCTCCGCCTTCTGCAGGAGGCCGGCCGCAGCGGGCTGGCAGTCCTCTCGCGCGGGTACAAGCGCAAGAGCAAGGGCTTCCAGACCGTGCAGGTGGACAGCACCGCGGCTTTTGCGGGGGATGAACCCCTGCAGATAAAGCGCAAGTTCCCCGCCGTGGATGTGGCGGTGGACAAGAACAGGGTGGAGGGCTGCGCCAAGCTGGCGGAAAGCGGGGCCTCCCTGATAGTGCTGGACGATGCATTCCAGTATAAGAAACTGCACGCCAGCCTGAATGTAGTGCTGGTGAACAGTCACAGGCCCATCTTCGAGGACCGCCTGCTGCCTTTCGGGCGGCTGCGCGACCTTCCCTCCAGGATAGCGGATGCGGATGTGGTGATAGTGAGCAAATGCCCGCGGGAGATGGATGCGGAAGAGAGGGAAGAGTGGCGCGGCAAGCTCCGCCTGCGCGAGGATATGCCCCTGCTCTTCACCACGGTGGAATACGAGGCGCCCGTGCCGGTGTGGAAGGAGGAGGCCGATCCGCGCTACATCTATTCCAAGACAGTGATACTTTTCAGCGGAATCGCCGACGACAGCGCCCTGCGCGCATATCTCAGCGATACCTATAAGATAGTAGAAGTGCTGAACTTCCCCGACCACCACGCCTATGGCCGGGCGGATATGGGGAGGATAGCCGCTGCCGTGCGGAAATATCCCACCGCAGCCCTGCTGACAACAGAAAAGGACGCTGTCCGCGTCCTCGACTGTAAGAAAGTGGATGATGGCGTACGCAAGCGCCTGTTCGCCGTTCCGGTGAAGGCCGCTTTCGTTGAGGAAAGCGATGCCGCTGCGTTCGCCGGAATCCTGTCTAGACTGTAAGGATTTCCTTTTCCTTAGCTGCTACGAGGTCATCGACGCCCTTTACGAACTTGTCGGTGACCTTCTGGACTTCGGCCTCGCCTTCCTTCTCGGTATCTTCGCTCATTCCCTCGTTCTTCTGGGCCTTCTTGAGAAGCTCCATTGCATCGCGGCGGGCGTTGCGCACCACCACCTTGGCGTTTTCGCCTGCGGCCTTGGCCTTCTTCACGAGTTCCTTGCGACGGTCCTCGGTGAGTGCGGGAACGGTGCAGCGGATGATTTCGCCGTTGTTCTGGGGGGTGAATCCGAGGTTGGCGTCGATGATGGCCTTCTCGATGGTGGCTATCAGACTCTTCTCCCAAGGCTGGATCGCCAGGGTCTTGGCATCAGGGGTGCTGATGGATGCGACCTGCGAAAGGGGAGTGGGGGAGCCGTAATAGTTTACGGTAACTCCGTTGAAGATGGAAGGGCTGGCCTTGCCAACGCGGTAAGTCTTCAGGTCCTCTTCGAGGAACAGCACGGCCTCCTGCATCTTCTGCTCGGCGCCGCTCAGTATTTCTTTTGCTCTGTCAGTTAACATATCGTCATTTATTTATCATTCGTTTCAGTTGGTTCGATCCGCGGGCGCTGCCGGTCAGGCGTGCACCAGGGTGCCTATCTTCTCCCCTTTGAGAACCCGGAGCAGGCCGCCGGGGGTGTTGATGTCGAACACCACGATGGGCACCGGGCCCTGCTCGCAGAGGGCGAAGGCCGTCTGGTCCATAACCTTCAGGTGTTTTACCAGGGCCTCCTGGAAGGTGAGTTCGTCGTATTTGGTAGCGCTGGGATCCTTTTCGGGATCGGCGGTATAGACTCCGTCCACCCTGGTTCCCTTCAGTACCGCATCCGCCTTGATTTCGAGGGCCCTCAGGGCTGCGCCGGAGTCGGTGGAGAAGAAGGGATTGCCGGTGCCGCCGGAGATCAGGGCCACTCCGCCTTCCTCCATAAGCTTGACGGCATTGTCGCGGTCGTAGAGCTTGGCAAAGGGGGCCATGTTGGTGGCGGTGAAAACCTCTGCGGCTATGCCCTGGGAACGGAGGGCGGAAGAGAGTGCCAGAGAGTTGATGACGGTGGCAAGCATGCCCATGCGGTCCCCGGTCACGCGGTCGTATCCTTTTCCTATGCCCTGGATACCGCGGAAGATATTCCCGCCGCCGTTCACTATGGCGATCTGGTATCCGGCCTTCACCGCCGCGGCTATCTCGCCGGCGAACTTGGTGAGGCTCGCTTCATCCAGGCCTTTGCCCGCAGGGCCGCCCAGGCTTTCGCCGCTGACTTTCAGAAGAACTCTCTTATACATTGAAATTTCTAATTGGTTTGCAGAGAACAAAAATATCGGAAAATTCGCAAACTTGCAAGAAATGCCTTATATTTGCAGACCAAAAGTATTAAAAGAGATGTTCATTTTCAACTCATCCATCGGCAAGAAATTCATTCAGGCCATCAGCGGAGCTTTCCTCGTACTGTTCCTCCTGCTCCACGGAACCATCAACTTTTTCTCTGTGATCGACAGCTTTACCGGCAAATACGGCGTTGTAGCTGCAGACGAGAACCTGTTCTCCGAGGGTGACGGCCTGTTCAAACTCGGATGCGATTTCATGTCCACCAGCATCATAGACATCATGGTGCCCATCCTGGCCCTTGGTTTCTTCGTGCATATTCTCTACGGATGCTGGCTTACCTGGCAGAACATCAGGGCCCGCGGCGGTGTCAAGCGCTACGAGGTTTCCAGCAAGGCAGCTGCCGACAGCTGGAGCGCCCGCAACATGTTCGTGCTCGGTATTATCATCCTCGGCTTCATCTGCGTACATCTCACCCATTTCTGGGCAAAGATGCAGCTCCCCGAGATGTTCGGAATCGGCAACTACGAGAACAATCCTTACCTGCTGCTGAACGCAACCTTCGGTAACTGGTGGGTGCTTGCCCTCTATCTGCTTTGGTTCGTGGCTATCTGGTTCCACCTCTGCCATGGCTTCTGGAGCATGCTTCAGACCGTCGGCTGGAACAACCAGGTATGGTTCAAGCGCGTCAAGGTTATCGGAGTCATTTTTGCCACCATCATCTTCTTGCTCTTTGCAGCAACTGCGGTGAACGCTTTCGTGCAGGCTAACTTCCTGGCGGCGTAGGCGGCATTTTGATTTTTCGGAATAATTTTATATCTTTGCGGCCCCTTATTTTTAAGGGATCGCAATTTTTTTATAAGTATAACTATTAAAGATCAAGACAGTGGACACACTTAGTTACAAAACAGTCTCGCTTAACAAAGCAACTGTAGACAAGCAGTGGGTTGTCATTGACGCGACGGATCTCGCTCTTGGTCGTCTGGCCTCCAGGGTTGCTCTTGTCCTCCGTGGCAAGACCAAAGCCGGCTTCACTCCCAACGTGGATTGCGGTGACAACGTCATCGTGGTCAACGCCGAGAAGGTCGCCCTCAGCGGCAAAAAGATGACCGACCGCGTTTACACCCGTTACACGGGCTATCCGGGCGGACAGCGCTTCACCACTCCCAAGGAGATCCTCGCAAAGAGGCCCGAGGAGCTTGTGAGGAGAGCAGTAAAGGGTATGCTCCCCAAGACCCGTCTTGGTGACAAGCTTCTGAACAACCTGCACATCTACGCAGGTCCCGAGCATCCTCACCAGGCTCAGAACCCCAAAACTATCAAGTTGAACGAAATTTAAAAGTCGCAAATGGAACAGACACACGCCCTTGGAAGACGTAAAGCAGCTGTAGCTCGCGTATATCTTGCAGCAGGTGCAGGCAATGTGACCATCAACGATCGTCCCGTGGAGAACTTCTTCCCCCAGGAGGATCTGCGTTACATTGTGAACCAGCCGTTTGCAGTTACCGGAACCGAAGGTAAGTTCGACGTTAAGGTTTCCGTCGTTGGTGGCGGTACCAAAGGTCAGGCTGAAGCCATCCGTCTCGGTGTTGCACGCGCCCTCTGTGAGATTGACAAGGAAGCATATCGTCCTGCTCTCAAAGCCGCCGGTTTCCTCACCCGCGATTCCCGCGAGGTCGAGCGCAAGAAACCCGGTCAGCCCGGAGCACGCCGCCGCTTCCAGTTCAGCAAGCGTTAATATTTCGCTGTTTTACTTTCGTACAGTTGCTGTTTAAACCCTCCCGGAGGATAGTTGCAGCACTGCGGAAAAGGCCGGGGACCGGCAAGGCCGCTACCCTGTCCTTGAAGAAAAGAGGCCCGCATAGCGGGAAAAACAATTAACAAGAAACAAAAAAATGTCACGTACAAATTTCCAAGAATTGCTTGATGCAGGCGTACACTTCGGACACCTCGCCCGTAAGTGGAACCCTAAAATGGCTCCGTACATCTTCGACCAGAAGAACGGAATCCACATCATCGACCTGCACAAGACTGTCGTCAAGATAGACGAGGCGGCAGAGGAGATGAAGATTCTTGCCAAATCCGGTCGCAAGATCCTCTTCGTCGCCACCAAGAAACAGGCCAAGGATATCGTATCCGAGAAGGCCGCTACCGTCGGCATGCCCTCAGTGACTGAGCGTTGGGCAGGCGGTATGCTCACCAACTTCCCCACCATCCGCAAAGCCGTCAAGAAGATGAGCACCATCGACAAGATGAAAGAGGATGGCACCTTCGAGAAGCTCGCAAAGCGTGAGCGTCTCCAGATCGACCGTCAGCGCGCCAAGCTCGAGAAGAACCTCGGCTCCATCCGCGACATGAGCCGCCTTCCCGCCGCTCTGTTCGTGGTCGACATCCAGAAAGAAGCCAACGCAGTTAAGGAAGCGAATCGTCTTAACATCCCGGTATTCGCAATGGTTGATACTTGTTGCGATCCCACTCCCGTTGATTTTGTGATTCCGGCGAACGACGACGCCGCGAAGAGCGTTGATTGCGTTCTTTCCGCACTTTGCGCAGCTATCCAGGAAGGTCTCGACGAGCGCAAGCTCGAGAAGGACAAAGAGGCTGAGGCCGCTCCTGCAGAGGAGGCCCCCAAGGCAGAGAAGACTCTCCGCAGCCGCAAGGCCAAGAAGGAAGAGGCTCCTGCAGCCCCCGCTGAGGAAGCTCCCAAGGCAGAAGAAGTTGAACAGAACTAAAAACTAGAAGTTATGGCAAACATTACCGCAGCAGACGTAATGAAATTACGCAAGATGACCTCCGCAGGTATGATGGATTGCAAGAAGGCTCTCGAAGAGGCTGAAGGCGATTTCCAGAAGGCTGCCGATATCATCCGTGAGAAGGGTAAGCTCGTAGCTGCCAAGCGTGCAGACCGCGAGACCTCCGAAGGTGCCGTGAAGGCTCGTATCCAGGGTAACAAGGGTATCCTTGTCTGCCTCGGCTGCGAAACCGACTTCGTTTCCCGTAACTCCGACTTCCAGGGTCTCGCCGACGCCATCGCCGACGTGGCCATCGCCAAGTTCCCTGCCGACACCGAGGCTCTGCTCGCTTGCGAGCTGCCTGACGGAACCACCGTGCAGAAGGCTATCGAGGTCCAGACCGGTAAGTCCGGCGAGAAGACCGTCATCGCTTACTATGCTCCCGTAGAGGCTCCTTTCGTGGCCCAGTACATCCACACCCTCACCGGCAAGCTCGGTGCTCTCGTTGGATTCAACAAGGAAGTTCCTGCCGATCTCGCAAAGGGTATCGTAATGCAGGTCGCTTCCATGAGCCCTGTAGCCATCTCCGAGGCTGACTGCCCTCAGGAGGTCGTCGACAACGAGTTCAAGGTCGCTGTCGAGAAGACCAAGGAAGAGCAGGTTCAGAAGGCTGTCGAGGCTGCCCTCAAGAAGGCTGGTATCAACCCTGCACACGTTGACTCCGAGGATCACATCGAGTCCAACACCGCCAAGGGCTGGATCACCCCCGAGCAGGCCGCACAGGCTCGCGAGATCATCAAGACCGTCAGCGCCGAAAAGGCTGCCAACCTGAACGAGCAGATGATCCAGAACATCGCCAAGGGACGTCTCGCCAAGTTCTTCAAGGAGAACACCCTCGAGGCTCAGGAGTATCAGATGGGCGACGGCAAGCAGTCCGTCAAGGAAGCTATCGCCGCAGTCGACAAAGACGCCAAAGTCGTTGTCTTCAAGAAGTTCAATCTGAACGACTAACGTGCCTGTCATTCCCGGCCCCCCGGGAATCCCAGTTCCAATAGAATAAAGCCGACCCCCGCCGGGCCGGCTTTTTCTATTGGAACTGGATGGTCGCCCGGCCGCTTCCCGTTCCCGGTCCCCGGTCCACACTACGCATCACACTCAGCTACCACACGCATAGTCGCACCCCATCTCTCCCCGGCCTCGGTTGCTGCCAGGCCGCTCCCCGTTCCCGGTCCCCGGCCCTTGCTACAGCCCGTTCTGTCGCGCTCCGCAGCACCTAACCGCCTGACTGCCAATCCTTTCCCTGAAAGAGAATCGGCGAATTCTGCCGATTCTCTTTTTGGTTATCATCTATCTATCAATCACTTGGCTGCTGCACGCCACTCGCTTGGCTTCTGCGCGCCACTTGCCATCTTGAGCGCCGGCATAGGACCTTAGTGTTCCTGGTCTGCAAATTTTTTGCAGACCAGGAACAAAAACAGCCATTTTTGTTCCCGGTCCCCCCTCCCCAAGACAGACCAGGAACACCCACCACCCTTCTCCGTGGCAAACCAGGATCACCCACTACCCCTCCACAGCGTTTCAGTGGGCAAGGTCTAATTCTATGCCTTGGACCTTGCCCGCATTTCTGCCCTCCACGTGGTTCCCGTGGGCAAGGTCCCCACCACGAAATTAGACCTTGCCCACTCGCGCGCCTTTACCTCCCCCCACCCTATCACCTCGCGTTGCCGCCACCGCCGCCACCGCCGCCACCCACGTTCCACCCACCGCAACACCCTTCACCGCAACACCCTTCACCGCACAACCGCGACAAAGATGTGGCGTAAATCGTAAAGTGCTGTGCGTTAGGTGATTATGCAAAACCACCTATGTAATATTGCATAGGCGGTTTTACATAAATGACTGATATTCAACCGTAAACGTTTTACGCCATTTTTCAATATCGGTCAATTCACATCAGGACAAACGATTTGGTTAAGCGAAATAGTGATTTGCTTGCCGGTAAGGGAATGTCTGAGTGATTCTGGTGTGAATGGTGTAATTTCAGGGCCGACACCATTCCCGCAAAACGGCCACCGGTGCACTTCTAGTGTAAATGGTCCCCGGGTTAAAATTACACCATTCACACTCCGCGTCATCCTGTGGGCTTCCTTGCGCCTAGTGGTTGAAGTATTACTTTAGGTGGCCGGGCGTGGCAGAGCGGGAAGGGCGAGGACTGGCACGGCGGGCGGTCTACCGCGGCACCGCCGCCGCTCGGTGGCAGGAGCGGCGGCTATAATCAGGCCGGCTGCGGGGAGCAACATCCCTGAAGGGCTCTCCTCGCCGGCCTGTTATTGCCCGCTGCCCAGGGCGGGGCCGGTGATAGATCGAGTTCAAAGATCCGTCTTGGACGCCACGCCCCCACCCGGCCACCCCTGCGCGACGAAAGCGCAGCGCTGGCCGTGGCGTGAAGGGCCGCCGTGGAGAATTGTGGTGGTCATGGTGTGGAGGGTAGCCGTGGAGTGATTATGGCTGGGAAGTTGCGTGATGGCCGTGCTGGGTAAGTGGTTGTGGCACTGGGAGTTATGCAAAGAGGGCTGCTTGATTTCGAGCAGCCTTCTTTGCGTAACGTGGTGATACATAATATGTTCCGCAGCACGGCCTGGCGAGTTCTTGGTGCTGGTCGGGTCTTGGCGCAGGACAGATCTTGACGTATTCGCTTATTTGGTGCCGGGCGGCTAAGTGGTTGAGTGTCAGCGAGATGCTGAAAACAAATCGGCGAAATTGGACGATTTGTTTTCAGGAAGTGGCTGTGTGTCAATGGGTTGGGTGCCCGGGATGCAGGGTGGCGGGAGCGCGGGAGTGCCCGGGATGCAGGGCGGCGGCGTGCGGGATACCGATTATTTTGGTGTGTGGAATACCGATTATTTTGATTATATTTGCGCGATAATATAATTTATGGGAATTATGCTCTTTACTTTACTTCAGGCCGACGTGCTCGATGCCGTGCAGGCCTCACCGGTTCCGCAGGAGATGTCTTATTCGCTCATTGACATGGCAATGAAGGGCGGATGGCTTATGGCAGTCCTCCTGCTCCTTTCCGTCATCGCGATTTACATCTTCGGCAAAAAGCTTGTCCAGATCGGACGCGCATCCAAGGTCGACAACAATTTCATCGACGATATCCGCGACTATATCCACGACGGCAAGACCAAATCCGCCATCACTCTCTGCAGCAAATACGACAACCCTACCGCACGCCTGGTGGAGAAGGGTCTCGAGCGCATCGGCAGGCCGCTGAGCGACATCCAGACCGCTGTCGAGAATACCGGCAACCTTGAGGTGGCCCGTCTCGAGAAGGGGCTTCCCTTCCTCGCCGCCATCGCCGGAGGTGCTCCTATGATCGGATTCCTCGGAACCGTTATGGGTATGGTGAGAGCCTTCTTCAATATGGCCAACGCCGGCAACAACATCGACATCACCCTCCTCTCCGGAGGTATCTACGAAGCAATGATCACCACCGTCGGCGGTCTTATCGTCGGTATCCTCGCATACTTCGGATACAACTACCTCACCTCCCGTATTTCCGATGTAGTGTTCACGATGGAGAACGCCACCATCGGATTCATGGATGTGCTGAACGACCCCGAATCCGCCGCTATCGTTAAACCTGAAGAGTAATGGCAATCAAGAGAACTACCAGGGCTGACGCTTCGTTCTCGATGTCGAGCATGACCGACATCGTGTTCCTGCTGCTCATCTTCTTCCTGGTGACATCCACCCTCATCAACCCCAACGCCCTCAAGCTCCTGCTCCCCAAGAGCACCGGCCAGGTGAGCGCCAAGCCCACCGTCAGCGTAAGCATCAAGGACTGGGGAGAAGGGACCTACACCTACCATATCAACGGCAACGAGCTTGCCGAGAATGGTATCGAGCAGGTGGAAGATGACCTCGTGGGGCTTCTCCAGAATGAAGAAGATCCTACCTTCAGCATCTATTCCGACGAGAGCGTTCCCATAGGCGAGATCGTCCAGGTGATGAACATCGCCAAGCGCAATCATTACAAAGTAATACTCGCAACCCAGGCGGAATAAAATGAAAGAGTACCTCCGAGAAAGAAAGAGAACCGAAGACAGGTCGAAGATAAGCGGCATCACCCTCACGGTGCTGCTGCACGCTGCGGCCATCTGCCTCATTTCCTTCTCGGGGCTCAAATATATCTATCCCCCTCCCGAAGAGACATCCTTCCTTATCGACTATGCCGAAGAGGAAGAGGTCCAGGTAAAACCCGTCTTCGGGCGTGAGCCCCAGGGCGAGGACGTGGATAAGGAGAAAGACGTGGAGCTTGTGCAGAGGAGCCAGTCCCCCAACGAGAGCGTGGCGCAGAATCTGACGCCCGCCACCAAGCCGGATGACTTCGGCGACGTTCAGACTCCGGAACCTCCCAGGGAGGAAGAACCCAAGCTCGACCCTAGGGCGAGCTTCCCCGGAATGGCCAAGAAGGATACTACCCTCACCGCGCCCCATAACGCCAAGGAGGCCTCTTCCGAGTTCCGGGCCGGGCAGCCCACGGGCAATACCGCGACCGCCAAGGCCGACGGCACCCCCAACGCCCACGTGGAAGGCCGCAAGGTAAACAAATCCACCCTTGTGAAACCGGCTTACGACGTGCAGGAGAGCGGCAGGATAGTAATGAGGATATGGGTGGACAACTACGGCAACGTGAAGAAGGCCATAGTGGGAGACGGCACCACGATTTCCAGCACTAAACTGATCGCGGAGGCACGCGCCGCTGCGATGAAAGCTCATTTTGACCAGAAAATCGACGCCCCTGCGATGCAGGAAGGCACGATAACATACATTTTTAATTTACAATAACATTTCAAGAGCGCAGAAAGGCGACGTGAGTCGCGGCTGCGTAAAACTTCAAAACAAATGACAGAATTCAGTAAAGATGGCCGCAAGCTCAGGCCGAGAAGGTCGGCTTCGGCACAAACAGCAAAGCCCGCGTACAGCACGACGGACAGAGATGATCATCGCCAGTATGGCGAACGCAAACAGTATGGCGACCGCAAGCCCTACGGCGAAGGCAGATCCTTCGGCGAGCGCAAGCAGTATGGCGAGCACAAGCCTTACGGCGAAGGCAGATCCTTCGGCGAGCGTAAGCAGTATGGTGATCACAAGCCCTACGGCGAACGCAAGGCTTATGGCGAACACAAATCCTACGGGGACCACAAACCGTACGGAGAACGTAAATCTTATGGCGATCGCAAGCCTTACGGCGAAGGCAGACCCTTCGGCGAGCGTAAGCAGTATGGCGAGCGCAAACAGTACGGAGACCGCAAGCAGTTCGGCGAACGCAAGAGCTACGGCGACCGTAAACCAATGAACAGGCAGCCCAGGAACAACCCCAACAAGGCAGCCAACGAAGGCATAAACCGCATGATTGCCGCCAGCCCCAAGGCACAATTCTCCGATTTCGATGCGATCAACACCGGAATCAAGGAGGAAATCCGCCTCAACAAGTTCATCGCGAACTCCGGAGTATGCTCCCGTCGCGAGGCTGACACTATGATCCAGGCCGGCGTAGTTACCGTAAACGGTGAAGTCGTCACCGAACTCGGAACCAAGGTCAACGTGCTCAACGATGTCGTCAAGTTCAACGGCGAGACCCTCAAGGGCGAAGCGAAAGTCTATATCGTGATGAACAAGCCGCGCGGCTATGTCACCACCGCCAGCGACCCTCACGCCGACAAGACCGTGATGGACCTGCTCAAGAACTGCCCCAACAGGGTGTATCCCGTGGGCCGTCTGGACAAGGCTACCACCGGCGTGCTGATGTTCACCAATGACGGCGAGATATCCGAACGCCTCACCCATCCTTCCTACGACAAGAAGAAGATCTATCAGGTCGTCCTCAACAAGCCCCTGACCGATGAAGCCCGCGCCCAGATACTTGCCGGTATCGAGCTCAGTGACGGCGTGATCGTGGCGGACGCCCTGGAATTCATAGATCCCGACGACAAGCGCAAGCTCGGCATCGAGATCCACTCCGGCAAGAACCGCATCGTGCGCCGCATCTTCGAAGCCGTCGGCTGCGAAGTCCGCACCCTCGACCGCGTCTATTTCGCAGGCCTCACCAAGAAGGGCCTGAAGAAGGGCGAATGGCGTTATCTTACCGAAGGAGAAGTGAACATCCTTAAAATGGGAGCGTACGTATAATGGCGCACAAATCGGGATTCGTCAACATAATAGGCAACCCCAACGTGGGTAAATCCACGCTGATGAACGCGATGGTGGGCGAGAAGCTGTGCATTGTCACCGCAAAGGCACAGACCACCCGCCACCGCATTATGGGTATAGTGAACGGGGAGGACTTCCAGATAGTCTACTCCGATACTCCCGGCATACTCAAGCCCGTCTATAGGCTCCAGCAGAATATGATGAACTTCGTCGATACCGCAATAGGCGACGCCGACATCATACTCTATGTAACGGACACCGTGGAAAAGGCGGACAAGAATATGGAGTACGTGGACAAGTTGTCCAAGCTCCAGTGCCCGGTGATCATCGTCATCAACAAGATAGACGTCAGCAGCCAGGAGAAGGTCCGGGAGCTGATGGCGTGGTGGCAGGAGAAGGTTCCCGCCGCCCTGGTGATCCCCGCATCCGCCCAGGAAAAGTTCAACGTGGAAGCCATTATGGACGCCGTAGTGGAACGCCTGCCCGAATCCCCCGCATGGTACGACAAAGACACCTTCACCGACCGCAACCTGCGCTTCTTCGCCTCGGAGATAATCCGCGAGAAGATCCTGCTGAACTACAAGGACGAGATTCCTTACAGCTGCCAGGTGGAGATAGAGTCTTTCAAGGAGGGAGAGGACCGCTACGACATAGGGGCCATCATCTACGTGATGCGCGATTCCCAGAAAGGCATCCTGATCGGAAAGGGTGGCTCCGCCCTCAAGAGGACGGGCACCGCCGCCAGGATAGAGATGGAAGATTTCTTCCAGAAAAAGGTATTCCTGCAATTGTTGGTCAAGGTAGATCCGGACTGGAGGGAAAGCCGCAAGGAATTGCGGAAGTTCGGGTACGAAGACTAATCGAATGACTATGAGCGAAGACTACGAAGATATTCAGAATGAAGAGATCGCCGATCAGGTCGGCGATGACGTGGAGCTGAACGGCGATGACGTGGAGCTGAGCGGCGAGGAACAGGCCAGCGGCAAGTTCAACCGCCTGCTGGACAGCGACAGCCGCAAGTACAAACTGTCCGGAATGTTCAAGGACTGGTTCCTGGATTACTCGTCATACGTAATCCTGGAGCGTGCCGTGCCGCATATCGTGGATGGTCTCAAGCCCGTCCAGAGGCGCGTGCTGCACGCGATGTACAAGATGGACGACGGCAACTACACCAAGGTGGCGAACATCGTCGGCCAGGCGATGCAGTACCATCCCCACGGTGACCAGTCCATCCTGGGCGCCCTCGTGCAGCTCGGCCAGAAGAACCTGACCGTGGACTGCCAGGGTAACTGGGGTAACATCCTTACGGGAGATTCCAACGCTGCACCCCGATACATCGAGGCGCGTCTCAGCAAGTTCGCAAAGGAAGTCGTCTTCGACCCCGAGATCACCAACTGGATGAACTCCTACGACGGCCGCAACCAGGAGCCTACCGAGCTCCCGGTGCGTTTCCCTCTGCTGCTCGCCCAGGGAACCGAAGGCATCGCCGTGGGTATGGCATCGAAGATACTCCCCCATAACTTCAACGAACTGCTGGATGCTTCGGTGAAGATACTCCAGGGCAAGCCCTATGAGATCTACCCCGACTTCCCTACCGGGGGCTTCGCCGACTGCAGCAAATACAACCAGGGCAAACGCGGCGGCACCGTCAAGGTGCGCGCCCGCATCGACAAACTCGACAAGAATACCATCGCAATCACCGAGATTCCCTACGGGAAGACCACCCACATCCTCATAGATTCCATTCTCAAGGCCAAGGACAAGGGTAAGATCAAGATCAAGAAGATAGAGGATATGACCACCGACAAGGTGAACATCATCATCCATCTTCCCAACGATGTCTCCCCCGACAAGACCATCGACGCCCTCTACGCATTCACCGACTGCGAGGCCAACATAGCCCCGAACGCCTGCGTGATCGTGGACAACAAGCCGCAGTTCCTGACGGTCGATGACATACTCGAATACGACACCTTCCATACCCGCGACCTTCTCGAGCGCCAGCTGCGCATACGCCTCGCCAAGCTCGAAGACGACTGGCACTACTCCAGCCTGGAGCGCATCTTCTTCGAGAACCGCATCTACAAGATACTCGAACAGGACCAGAAGACCTGGGAGGACCAGCTGCAGGATATCTTCGAGAAGATGAAGGAGTATCAGGATATGCTCCGCCGCGAGATATTGATGGAGGATATCCACCGCCTGGTGGACAAGCCGGTGCGCAAGATATCCAAGTTCGACACCAAGGCCATGGACGAGAAGATCGCCTCGCTCGAAGAGCAGATGAAGGCCGTGCAGTCGGACATCGACAACATCACCGACTACACCATAGAGTGGTTCAAGGAGCTCAAGCGCAAATACGGCAAGGATTTCCCCCGCCTCACGGAGCTCACCGGCTTCGAGACCATCGCCGCCACCAAGGTCATCAACAACAACGCCAAGCTTTCCGCCAACCTTGCGGAGGGCTTCGTGGGAATTGGCCTGAAGCGCGACGACAACGCCACCTACATCTGCGACTGCTCCGACCTTTCCGAGATAATAGTCATAGGCAAGGACGGCAAGTACCGCATCACCAAGGTGGAGGACAAGGCCTTCTTCGGCAAGGACCTGCTCTATGTAGGAGTATTCAACCGCGGGGATGCCAGGACCATCTACAACGTGATCTACCGCGAAGGCAAGACCTCGGTCTATTACGCCAAGCGCTTCGCCATCACCTCGATCACCCGCGACAAGGAATATGACATCACCACCGGTGCCGCCGGTTCCCAGATAATGTGGTTCAGCGCCAACCATAACGGCGAGGCCGAAGCCGTGCGCATAGCCCTCAGGCCCAAACCGAAACTCAAGAAGACCAGCCTGGAGTACGACTTCGCCCAGCTGGCCATCAAGAGCAAGACCGCGCGAGGCAACCTGGTCACCAAGAACGCCATCGCCCGCATCACTCTCAAGAGCAAGGGCGTATCTACCATAGCAGGCAAGGATATCTGGTACGACGCCGATATCCAGAAACTCAACGAGGACGGACGCGGGCAGTATCTCGGCCAGTTCGAGGGCGAGGACAAGGTGCTCGCGGTGTTCAAGAACGGCACCTTCTACACCACATCCTTCGATCTTGTGAACAAGTATCAGGGAGATGTGCTCAGCATCTGCAAGTTCGATCCGAACCTCACCTACACCGCCCTCTACTACGACGGTGCCTCCAAGACCTTCTATGTGAAGCGCTTCTCCTTCGTGGAGAGCGACAACTCCCCTCTTTCCTTCATCTCGGATTCTCCCAAGTCCTACCTGGTGGACCTGAGCTGCGACAAGCATCCTCAGTACAAGTGCATCTTCGGCGGCAAGTCCGCCCATAAGGAGCCGGAACTGATCGATGCTGAGGAGTGGATAGGCAAGAAGGGTTATTCCGCCAAGGGCAAGAAGTGCCACGACCGTGAGACGGTGAAGAAGGTGGAGTTTGCGGAGCCGCTGGTGAAGGAGGAGCCCGAGGAGAGTGAGCCTGTGGATCTCGAGCCGGTGGAGATAGTGCTGCCGGATGAGGATCTGAGCCTTCCTGTCGGGGAGATAGTGCTTGAAGAGCCCACTTTGTTCTGATGATCTGGGTCCTGACTGGTTTTATGGGTTGCGGCAAAACGTCCATCGGGCGTCTTGCTGCTTCTCTTTCTGCCGGTCTGGAGTTTATCGATCTGGACGAGGAGATTGTACGGCGCGAGGGGCGCAGCATTCCTGATATTTTTTCTGCGGACGGCGAAACTGTTTTCCGTAGCATCGAACGGCGTACGCTAGCAGATCTGCTGCATACAGCTGGGGAACCGTCCCTCAGGGGGAACGCCCAGCTGCAAAGCAGCATGCTGATATCGTTGGGGGGTGGGACGCTGACGGACGCGAAGAGCCGCAAGCTGGTACGCGAAAACTGCAAATGCATCTACCTGCGCGCATCACTGGAAACTCTGGCGGAGAACTTGCGGGAGGCAGGTACGGAAGGCCGCCCCATGCTGAAACTTGCCCCCGGCGAAAGCCTCGAAGACCGCATCCGGAATCTGATGGCGGAACGCAGGGAAGTCTATGAAAGCTGCGCCGACTTCATAATCGACATCGACCGTCTCGACTACCCCGCAATAGCGCAGCAAATCCTCAACTCATTCGGGCAATAAGGCCCTCGGGACTCAAGAGCAACGGGCCATTGTCTTCCTGCCTGGCAAGGAAGCGCCGATCGGAGGTTACTATCACGTCGAAACCTTCGGAATCCGCCTGGATAAATTGCGCGTCGTCTTCGAAATCCCCGGTGGGATTCTTCAGCGCTTCGCGTATGGACAGTCCGTCGATCTGGATGACATTCACGAAAGACATGATGAACAGCATCACTTGGGAGAACTTACTGAATGAAAAACTGCCTTCCTTTGATAAGACATACTGTGTATCCAGTATGCTCTGAGTCGTGATGAATGCTTCCATTTCACCATTGCACACAGCCTGAATAATCTTTCTCGAGGCCTCACGGTGCAATCTAGTGCCGGAACTGAGAACGTCCAGAATTATATTGGTATCCAGAAAGACCCTAGTCCTGGTTTTTGATGTACTTTTCATACAAGTAAGCGTATTTAGCATCATCGTCCAGTTCTTCCTGAGTAGGTGTCGGCAATTTGAAGCATGCCATATTCAGTATTTCATCCGAAACTTTGAAGTCAGCGGGGAGTTTGGGGGATTCATGGCTGAGGCGGGTAATGAACTGTACTCTTTCCATGACATCTTTTTTTGCAAATATAGCAAAAATGATATCATTATATAGGATTTGATATCAGGAATTTGCAATCTTGCGCTTGGACGCACGTATAATCGGAAGATAGTGCTTCTTGAAGCCGCTCCAGCTATAGTACGGGCCTTGCACCGGACGGAGCGGAAGGGTGGCTTCCTGTTCGTTGACCAGCAGCTTGAAAAGGATGTCGCCTGCATCATTCCTATAGAATACGAACTGTGCGGAGGCTCCCATAGGGAGATTATAGTCAGGGAATATCTCCAGACTCTCTTCGAAGGATGAGGTTGCGCGGCCGTATCCGTTTGCATCAAGGACCACCAGAAGCGGTGCAATGCCCGAATCGTGCCCGAAACGAAGTCTGAGCTGGGTGTCTCCCGATGCAATGTCGGCATCAGCGCTTTCGATTATCTGCTCGAGCGTAAACGCGGCGTAATCCAGAGTCAGACTCTCCGAGCCCTCGAACCTCGCAACCTTATAGAAGTACTTGGCGGAAACAGCCTTCCATATACTGTACATCTCGTCGGCGGAGAGGACTCCGTCGAAATAGTCCCGGTCAGCATCCAGGCAGCACTTGGTGTCGGACACGACTGCATGCAGAGCTTCAATGAAGCGCATGGGAGTCGTCTTCAGGGAGTCCGCTATAACATCCTCTCCTGTAAAGAAGCGGAGCGCTATCTGCTTCCAAGGTACGGTTTTATCGAAATATGCTCCGTGTGCTTTCTCGACCGCCTCACCGACGCTTAAACTCCCCTTTTTCAAATAAGGATTCAACCTCAGGCTGGGCTGGAGCCACGATGCATGCTTGGACGATGCGTCCACCACGAAGTCGATATCCTTATCCCTTGCCTGCAGGCCGGACAGGCAGGACCACATGCTCATTATTACCCTTGGGGATTCGGTAGATACAGCCTCGACGTGCGTAGGGCCGTCGAACACTTCCGGGAAGCGCTCGAACAGGCGATCTGCAATACCCCGGTGCTGCTTCTGCCCTACTTGGGTAAGATTCCCGCTGCAAAGCCTGGCTTTCTGGTAAAAGCTCTCGTAACGGGAGAAAAACTCCTTGCCGGAATCGGTGAGCACACCAACCTCGGACGCCCGCAGCAAGCAAGCGTGAAGGTTCTCGTATTCCGAAGTGCACCAACGCGCCCCGTGCCGAGCGAAATGACTGACATAGAAAGGCTCATAACCTTCAGGGGCCTCCGTAGTGGGTGTCAGCGCATTGCTGTCGTACACATAAAAGCTACCTGCAGTCTTGAGGGGGTTACTGCCGCTGGAGGAACAAGTTGGTATATGTGCCCAGCGGCATTCGAAATCCCAACAATCCTTGTCGAACTGCAGAGCCCTGGGGCTCTTTCGGTCAATGTATTCTTCTCCGGCATCGAAAGCCGCGATCACGGCATCGAAAAACATTTGCCACCTGGGTTTGTAGTAGGTCTCGATCAGGCCGTCCCAATCCCTGTTAGCATAGTCGCAAAGCCTGAAACTGTCTCCCCATACGGAGATTATCGTGCGGGCGTTCATCTCGAAATAATCCTTCTCCTCCTCAGTCTTTCCCCAACTACGGGCATCCCGGATCCAATCATCGAGGGAGAACTCCGGTCGCGTGCCTACCACGGCAATAAGCTCGTCGCAGAGGGCGAGGAACTCGTCCCTGGCCGCAAGCATTCCGGCCCGGTCGCCGGCCTTGTAGGCCGCGGCAAATCTTTCGCGGATGGCCGGAGCCTTATTGCTGATTGCCTGCCTGCGGGCATTGGCAACATCGAAGCGATAATAGTCCGAAGAGCCGTCAACCTGATCAAGCAGTTCCATAGCCTCATCCAGATACCGGATGTCGTACCCTCTGTCATACAAGGTATTCGAGTTGCGTACACCTTCCAGGCTTGGACGGGCGCAGATGAGGCTGGATGCCGACGTGCTGGTATGAGTGATGCAGACATTGTCGGCGAGTGCATGCCAATACTTCCGGTAAACGCTGTCCACGCGGCCCAGATGCCTGTCTGCGATGTTATCGATGTATTTGCAGCTAGGCAATGAATTGCTCCACGCGCGGGACAACACGGCTTCGTACACCGATTCATTCACACCGAAGCCTTCCAGAGTGCAACCAAGGCCGACAAAGCCAGGGCCGCCTTCCTCTTTGGCTCCGGCGATCAGCCTGTCATTGTGGTAATAATCGCCTTCAATCTCGGTCATGTTCCCAAAATTGCCCAGGTAGCACCAGATGAACGGTTGTCCGTAGAACGACTCTGTCTGCCTCCAAATCTCCAGATAGTCGCTTTCATAATCCAGCAGCATCATACGGCCCTGAGGCACTGCGGTCAGATAGGCCTTTATCCTTTCCGGCGTCCAATTACGACGGCTGCTTATAAAGAGCCATCCCATCTGCAGCCAAACGGCATCCGGATCCACCGAAGCCATAGAATCATAAACTCCGGCGGAAACACGTGCCAGATACTCGGGATCCCAGGAAGGCGGCGGCACTTCGTTGAAACAGTCCACTCCATAGATGTGATCGGTGCCGTACATACGCGTCTGCTCCTCAAGATAATCTTTCTGGATGCGGGCGAAAAGGGGATCGGTCGGGCTCAGGAAAGTGCAGCGGTATTGCTCCGCAAATCCGCACCAACGGCGCACGGGGCTGCAATCGAGGCTATCGGAGACTGCTTCATTAAGCTCCGCAGGAATGTGCCCGGAGAAGGCCGGCAGCACCGGAGTCATGTTCAGCGAGCGCTCGCGGCGCAGTATACGTTTCTGAAGCTTGGCCTGACCGTCTATCCAACTCTGGGGAAGCGGCCCCTGCCAACGGTCGATATTGCACATCCTCTGCCAAGGAAGATGGGCAGGGCCGGTGAAAAATGAGCGTATCTGCTCATCGCTCAAGCCATATTTGCGCCAGACCTTCTGCCATACGGCCTCCTCTCCGGTGATGGCGAGCGGCATATTCACTCCGTTCAGGGCCATCCAGTCGATGAAGCGCTCCCACTGCTTCCATCCCCACCAGGGCATAGTGTAGCCAAAGGTGCAATAGTTCAGGAAAAAGCGGACAGGCATTTCCGCGTCCGCCGAAATGCTGCCCTCCACAAGGGGCAAGGTCTCCGGCAGTTCCACGGGATTGAAGTCGTACCAACTCACGTTGGCAAGGCAATACTCTTGGATATAACGGTTGAGCCCTACGGCCATCGAATTGGCATTGTTGCCCCTGATGAGCACCTTTGTCCCTTTGCTTGTCAGTTCGTAACAGTCCGTGGGAGCGTCTGTCTGCTCGAAACGGATGACGGATGCTTTATCGCCGAGAACCCTGCGGGCAAGGGCACAAGCAGCCCGCTCGTCCCGGGTTTTGCACGAAGAACATACGGACAGAACAAGGACGAGCGGGAGAAAGAAGGCGGTCAGATGATGTCTCACTTCAGATCGCTTTTGATATAGACAGCATTGCCGGTGGCGCGGAGGGTGGTACCGTCCCAATCCCAGCGGTTCTCGCAGACGTGGTTCACGATGTGGCGGGAATTACCCTGGCCGTGAACCCACATTGCGGTTCCGCCACCGCCGTCGAAGTTCATTGCTTTGTAGCAGCCCAGGCCCCTCATCAATTTGGCGAGGATGGGAGTGGACATTCCGATGGCGGTCTGCTCGGCAGGCCAGCCGCTCTTGTACCAGCGGCCATCTACGGCAACCTGGGTTATGGTTTTACCATCTTTGGAAAGGCCTATTGCCGTACGGGGATGGGTGGTCTTGAGGAAATCTTCCTTGTTATCCTCGGGATAAGACTGTATCTCCCCTTCCCAGACCAGCAGCGGGCCGGCGCAACCGACGGTCTTGTTGGGCAGCCTCTTGGCCGCGTAATTGTCTTGCACCTTGACTATGTCCACGACACCGTCGTCGATGGTGATAGCGCAGTTGCATATCCAGTAATCGGCTTCCGTGGGCGCGTGCCTGATCTCTCCGTCCACGCGGACGAACTGGCAGCAGGCCATAGGTCCGTTGGTTCCGGCGACGGCATCCAGATATTCGCACTTCTGGTCGAGATCGTCCAGGCCGGAGTGGGAATAGTTGAAGTAGATACCCAAGCTGTTATGCTCGTTCAGGGTGGTGCGCACTATGTTGATGTTGCGGATCTGCCCTTCCCATATACCGTGGAAGGATGTCCACTCCACACCGGGGCATACGGTCACAGTCTTGGCTCCCGGGAAAGTAATCGTGGGAGTATCGTCCCAGGGCTTTTCGTCCGTATATTCCAAGACTACGGAATTGGATTCCTTTCCCTTGACGGACACCCTTATCTTCAGCTGGGACTGCGCCACCGTGGGAGCGGTGAACACAAGCTGCTCTTCGGATGCCTCGTCCACGCGGAGCGCCACTGCATCCAGGCCTATGCCATAGACCACCTTGTTGTCCGCTGCAACGGGGCTGAAATTCGATCCGTGGATGGTAACGGGGCAGCCGGCCATGGCTTTGCCGTCATAGTCGGTGGTGATACTCGAGATGACAGGTTCCGGCTGCACGTCGGAATTCCCGTTACCCTTGCCGTCGCAGGAGAGGGCGGCAAGGGCGAGAACAGGAATAAAAAGAAACTGCAATAGTCTTTTCTTCATGGTAAATTATTTCAATATAGGGGCATTGCCGCTGAGGTTCCAGACATCGGAGCTCCAGCCGAGTGCGACAGCCTGCGTAGTAACGGTGCCTTCGTTGCCATAGTAGTTACCCGCGGTGGAAACAGCATCGGCGGGGAAGCAGAATGCGTCGTCGGCATTAGTCTTCCAGCCAATGAATTTCGAGCAAGTTATGACAGTCTGATCGGCGCTGCGGATATTACCGACGACGAGGCCTCTCTGATAAGCACCGTTGCCATCGGGGCCGATTGCGGAGATATCGGAAGTGGTGTAACCGTTGTTGATGGTGAGGTTGCCCTTGTTGACATCCCCGATGAAACCGGCGCTCCACCTGAAGGCCTTGACGGCGCCTGTGGAATAGCAGTCGGTGACGGTCAGGTTACCTTTCTCCATACGGCCGATGAATCCGGAGTATCCGGCCTTGTTGCCGGTACCGGTATAACGGGCGCTGCCGGTAGCGAAGCTCTTGCTGACGGTGATGTCGGCAACTGCATCAGCTACGCCGATGAATGCACCGCCGAAATGTCCGTTAGGACCTTCGACCTCGACGTTCGCGGAGCTGCTTTCGACAGAGCCGCCGTGCATCTCGCCGATGAGGCCGCCGGCACGGGCATAGCTTCCGCTGGCGATGACCTTACCCGAAGCCTTGCATCCCTTCACGGAGACGGTTTCGGCGAATCCGATAAGGGCGCCTGCATAGTAGTTGTTGGCCTCGACCTGTGCGGTAGCGGAGCAGTTGATGATGCTGCCTTCCTCGACACGGCCGACAAGGCCGCCCATCTGCTGGTCGCCGACCAAGTCGCATTCGACCTCGACATTCTCTATGGTGCCGCTCTTGAGCCAGGCGACAAGGCCGCCGGAGCGCTTGTAATCGTTGTTGATCTTGGATGTCTTGACGGTGACACCCTTGATGGTGACATCCTTGGCATTGCCTGCGAGCACGGCACCGACGTTACCTATGAGGCAGGTGATGTCGGCCTTCTCGATGGTGAGGTCGCGCACGCTGCCGGAGAGGTTGGCGAACAGTGCGCCACCGGCGGTGAAGTTGCTGATCTTATGCTTGTTTCCGTCGAAATCCACCTTCCTGTTCTCGGCGGCGGCAATTCCCTCATCGTCGGAAGCATAGTTGATAGGAGTCCAGGGATTCTCTTCCGAGAAAGTGACGGTGGAGAAATCGATGTCCTCGGTCATCTTGAAATAGACGGTCTCGTTGTCCTTCAGGAGCTTGTCGATGAGGAAGAAAGTATCGACGGAATTGATGATATAGGGGCTTTCCTGGGTTCCGGAACCGGCAGCGGCGGCGGCAGTCATCTTGAAGAGGATGTATGCAGCCTTATCGTCGGGAGCCGAGAAATTGGTTCCGCCCTGCACTCCGTCGATTACGATGGGGAGCAGATATACCTTGTCCTGGACGCAGCCCTGGCCTTTGAGACGGAGCTCGCAGGGAGTGGACTTGGCCGTGTAGCGGGGCAGCATCACGGTAGTGGAGGAGAAGGAATAAGCCTCGGAAGGAAGCATCTCGTAGGATGTTCCGTTTGCGGTATTGTATGCAGCCACGAGGCCGGGGTTGGCAGCCAGCGTGATGGTGTATGCTTCGGCAGAGCCGGGATTGGCGGCGACGGTAATCTCGAGAGCCGTGTTCTGGCTCTTGGGCACCTCGACGATGCCTTCCACATCTTTGACTACGACGCCCAGCTGGGCGGGTTCGGCTACCTCGTTGCCATTGTTTTCCTTTCCGCAGGAAACGGTAAGGAGGCAAGGGAGGAGAAGAGAAACTACGATAGCAAATCTTTTCATGTCTTTTTTGTTATTAATATTGGTTTGTATTTGAATTCTAGAATGTTAATCCGTCGTTCCAGCCGGGGTTCTGGCTGAGGGCGCCCTGGGTAAGGCTCCTGTCTTCGACGGGGATGGGATAGTAGTAATCCTTGTCATCGTTCCATGTCCATCCGGGACGGGTGGTCTTATGGAAGTCGAGGTAACCGGAATCACCATCCGAAAGCGTGACCTCGGTGCCGATCTTCATCTTGAGGGCGGCACTTCCCGCAGGGGCCGAATCTCCGCTGTAAAGCGTGACATCGTCCACACCGTCGGCATTGAGGTCATAGGTACCTGCGCCGGGGAAATACATACCGACAAGCGGGCTTTCGAAAGTGTGGCCCTCTGCCCAACGGATGACATCGTAATAGCGGAAGCCTTCCTGGATCAGTTCCACGGTCCTTTCGCGCCTGATCTCGAGTATGAGACCGACATTGGCCGAGTTCTTTTCGGCGACCTTGGGATAGCCGGTGGCCTGCTGAAGCAGATACGGGTCAGGGTTGGCGTTCGCGGCTGCCATATCGAGATTGGGCATTCCCACGCGGTCCCTCAAGGGCTTGATGGTGCGGTCGATATCTGCCTGGCTTATGGTGCCAAGCTCGGCCAGGGCCTCGGCAAGGTTCAGATACACCTCCGATGCGCGGAAAACGATGAGGTCGCAGCAAGATTTCTGGTAGGTATCGTCTTCGGGCCCCATAAAGTATTTGATAGGAGCGTAGCCGGTGACGGTATGGTTAAGGTCGGGAGGAGTCTGTGTGGTAGTTCCGAGCCTGCAGTATCCGGGAGTGCGTATGCTCTGGGCAAGGCGGGGATCGCGGTTACGGGTTTCATCGACGAACTGCATGGTCTCCCATCCGGCCTTGTCGGTGAAGCGGCTTCCATCGTCCATAAGGTAGGAAGCGATGATCTTGCGGGTAAAGCCGCGCCTTCCCATAGTCGAGGAAATGCAGTTGGCATTGGCACTGTGCACGACGTTGTAATCCACATTATAGTCCCTCGCAAGTATCACCTCCTTGTTGGTTCCTTCGGAGACATTGTACTTGGTAAACAGGCCTATGTAACTTGCCTGGGGGCCTTCGTTGTTGTAGATGGTATAGCCGCTGGACGAAATGAACTTATCGGCGGCATCAGCAGCCTGCTCCAGATAGTAGGTGTAAGGCTTGGCATCCGCAGGGAGGGTGGCGAGGGTCACGTCTCCGGCGTGATACTTACGGAAGGTTCCTTCGAACAGGCAGAAGCGGCTCTTCAATGCGAGGGCCGTCCATTTGGTCACACGGTAATCCGAATGAGCGGAAGGGAGGTTGGCTATAGCGTAATCTATATCTTCGATCATCTTCTGCATCACGAAGTCGCGGCTGTCGCGAGGCTTGTAGAGATCGGGATCGTCGGAACCGAGGGTACGGTCGTACCACGGCACGTCGCCGAACTGCTTCACTTTCTCGAAGTAGAAAAGGGCGCGGAAGAAACGCACGAGGCCCAGATACTGGTTCCTCACCTTCTCGTCGGGGCAGTTCCCGGAAAACTCTATGAAAGTGTTGATCTTGCGGAGGTCGCCCCAGCTCCAACCGGAGTCGCCGGAATTGATGGTACGGCCGCCCCAGAGAGCGAGGGAGAGATTGGTCCCGATCATTTCATCGCTTTCGCTGCCGTAAAGGGCTCCGGCGTCGGGGAGCATCGTGTACAAGCCGTTCGTGTAAGTCTGCATCTCCGTCTCGTTCGAGAGGAAAGTCGCGGAAGAAAGCTTGTCCAGAGGGAACTTGTCCAGCATACCCTCGCAGGAAACGAACAGTGAAACAGCACTGAACAGTACAAATATATTCTTATATATGGCTTTCATGGCTAAACTCATTAGAAGTTGATGTCAATTCCGAACATGAATGTCTTCTGCCAACCATAGATATGGCCTTTGCTCCCGGTGTTGGCAGCCTGCTCCGGATCCATATAGTCGCAATGGAAACCAGGTGCCCAGCAGGCGAGGTTCTCGCCGGAGAAATAGACACGGACGGATTCCACGTCGATTTTCTTCGTAAGGCTCGCGGGAAGGGTATATCCCACGGTAAGGTTCTTCAGACGGCAGTAGCCAAGATTCTGCAAATACCTGTCATTGACAGTAGTAAGCTCACGGCCGCTTCCCACACCTGCGACATAGGCACGCGGACGGGGGAAATAGGCATCAGGATTGTCCTCGGACCAGCACCTGTCCAGGAAGTCTTTCTGTATCCAGGAAGAGAAAGGACGGGCATAAGGGCCCCAGAAGTAGCGGGCATCGACGCTGGGATACCAGTTCATCTTGCCTATGCCCTGCAGGAACATGGAGAAGTCGAAGCCGGCCCAGTTGAAGGCGACGGTCGCACCATACTGATAACGGGGCTGGGAGTTTCCTATGATCCTGCGGTCCCCGGGATTCTTTACGGTATTGGAGCCGGATCCGATCAGGCCATCTCCGTCGAGGTCGACATACTTCAAGTCTCCCGCACGCAGGCCATGTTCTTCGCCGGACGAAGAGTAGATGATGGAGCAGACGGGCGACTGGTCCACGGTATAAGCCCTGGCTTCCTCGTCAGAAGCGAAAAAGCCGTCGGTGGTATAACCCCAGATTTCCCCGTAACGCATTCCTTTATAGTAGGTGGAAAGGTCCTTGGTAGGATTGTCGAACTTGGTGATGTAACCCACGAAATCGTTGAAAGTACCGGAAATGCTGTATCCGAAGGTCTTGCCAAGAAGGTTGAAGTTGTTCCTGTAGCTAAGGGCGATTTCATAACCTTTGGTGCGGAGGTCGGCATTGTTGGTTTTGGGAGCCTTGGCGCCATAGGTCGAGGGCAGGGCCTTGCCTGTGGTCAGCATACCCTTCGTATCCCTGATATAGGCATCTGCCGTCAAAGTAATCTTGTTGTCCAGGAAAGCGAGGTCCACGCCGAGGTTTTTCTGGATGACGGTCTCCCAGGTGAGGTTACGGGCAACGGGGTCTCCGTAAGTAGCGACGGAGGACCTTCCGCCACCGAAAAGATATGCCTGGGTGCCGAGAGATACCGAACGGATATAGTCATACTTGCCTACCTGCTGGTTGCCGAGGCCGCCGTAGGAGCACCTGATCTTGGCATCGTTCATCCAGTTTTTGAGGGGAGCATAGAAGCTTTCGTCGGACAATCTCCATCCCAGCGAGAAGGAGGGATAGAAACAGAAGCGCTGGCCGCTGGGGAAACGGGAAGATCCGTCGTAACGGCCGCTGATTTCAAGGAGGTACTTACCCTTGTAATCGTAATTGATACGGCCGAAGAAACCCATCAACGCATATTCGCTCTGGCCGCCGGACGTTTCGGTGCGTTTCACACCTTCCTCGTCACCGCTGACGAGGTTCTGGTCGTTCAGGCTCTGCGAAAGAAGGTAGTAACCTACCAATGACAGGTTCTTTAGGTAGTCCGATTCATACTGGCCGCCCGCCATTACCTTGAGGTTGTGGGCGTCAGCGAAGGTATTGGTGTACGTTGCGTAGAGGTTAGCAGAATGCAAATCTTCGGTCTGCACCGATTCGGTCAGCTTGTCTTCGTTGTCTCCAGTAGTGAGAGTCTCTGTCTGCATAGGAATCTTGGATGCATACGTCACGTTGACGGAACGGTGCATTCCCGTTGCCACATTGTAGGAGTATGTGTAGTTTCCTTTGACTTCCAACTGCTTGAAGGGCTTGATAGTCAGCTCGGTGGTGTTGGTCAGGTTGCTCGTCCTGTTCTTGTTGGTGTAGTTCTTGTTCGCGAGGATTCCGGAATAGAGGTTCACCGAGCCATAATCGCTTTCACGCACGAACGAGCCGTCGGGGTTCACGGGCACGAGGTAGGAGAAATTGCCCGCCGAAAGGTTGTAGAAGGTCGTGTTGGTGTTGCTCGCTCCGGGATATGTATATACGGACGAATAGAAAGAAGTATTATTGCTGACGTTCAGCCAAGGCTTTGCATCGAAGGAGAAATGAGCACGGAGGTTGTACTTTCTGTAGATATCCGGAATGATGCGGAAAACGCCCTGCTCCTGGTCGTAGTTTGCGGAAAGGTAATACTTGATGGTCTTGTTGCCTCCGCGGAAGGAAATGTCGTGATTCTGCATCGGCTTGACATCATTGAAGAAATAATGCCACCAGTCCGTATTGCCATAATACTTATAGGTATTGCGGCCCTGGCTCTGGTCTATCACTATCCAAGGTCTGGCAGGATTCTCCTTGACATCATTGACACGGGCCCAAAGCTGCGCCATATCATCCTCGGTATAGAGGACCTGGGGCTTGCCCGAATACGCCTGCATGAACATATTGGGGATGTAGACGGAATAGTATCCGCGGGTTTCCCAGTCAGTGGAGGACGTAGGAGCGGAATAACCGAAACGGCTGCTGTAGCGCACGTGCGCGTAGCCATCGTTATTGCCGCCGGACTTGGTGTTGACCAGCACGACGCCGAACGATGCGTTGGCACCGTAGATGGCTGTGGAGGAAGCATCCTTCAACACGGAAATGCTCTCGACATCGTTGGGATTCACCCTGTCGAGGGATCCGACAACACCGTCTATGAGGATGAGGGGAGAGCCGGTGTTGATGGAATTCCATCCGCGGATGTTCAGCGAAACGCCTTGTCCGGGACGGCCTGTTGCGGAGGTAACCGTCATTCCGGGGACCGCTCCCTGGAGTATGCCTCCCAGATTGGCGTTAGAACGGTTTTCGATGGACTTGGATGATACCACCGAAACGGCCCCGGTAAGGTTTTCTTTCTTCTGCACACCATAACCCACTACGACGACGTCGCTGATGAAGAGGGCGTCTTCCTCGAGCACGATCTTAAGATAACTGCTCTTTCCGACGGTGACTTCCTTGGTCTTGTAACCCAGCAACGAGCAGACAAGCACATCGTTGCCGTCCGCATTGATGCTGAAGCTGCCATCGAGAGTCGTGACCGTACCGATGGTGGTACCTTTGACGAAGACTCCGACCCCGATGACGGGTTCGCCGTTGGGATCGACTACGATGCCTTTGAGCACGGGAGCCTGTGTCTTAGGTTTTTCTTTGATGATGATGTGCGACTTGTTGACGGTGTAGGTATAACCTGCGGACGGAAGGATAGCATCCAGCAGGTGCCCTACGGTCGTAGTTCCGGAAGGGACGGATACCGTCTTTGCGAGGTCGATCGCCTGAGCATCGTAATCCACCGACATTCCTGTCTGGGACTCGATCTCATTGAACACCTGTGCAAAGGACATACTCCCTCCGCTAATGTTCAAGCGCTGATTCTGGGCAAAGGCTGAAATGCACAGCACCCAGCATAATAACACAGCCAAAATGGATTTTTTCATACGGTTATTACGTGTTGTTTGAAATGGTTTACGTTATTTAGTAAACATAAACCCATTTAACACACAAAAAAAATGTTGCGATTTTCGGATCAGAACGACCAGTAAACCCTGTCGCCTTCGATCTTGTAACGGGAGCCGGGCAGAAGGAGGCTCAGCACCTCCAGCACATCCTCCAGACTTTCGTCGGGGAGGAAACGCACATTGAGGGAATTATGCCTCATATTCTCGGCATTGTAGCCTATCGACACGCCGAAACGCCTTTCCAGAGCGGTCGCGATTTCGGGGAAAGTGGCGTTTATGAACGAAAGATATCCTTCTTCCCACCCGAGAACCTTGGACGCATCGACCCGGGCAAGGGAGATGCTGTTGTCGCCGGGGGCATAGACCAGCTGCATACCGGGCTCGAGGAAATACGACCTGTCGCCGGCTTCAGGCACATCCACCTTGACCCTGCCCTCCTTGAGGGTAGTGCGTACCGTGCGCTCGCCTAGATAGGACTGCACGCAGAAGGTGGTTCCCAACGCACGCACGTCCATATGCGTGGTCTTTACTATGAAGGGTTTATCGGGATCCTTGGCAACGGAGAAGTTGGCCTGGCCCGAGAGATATACTATGCGGCTCTTGCCGTCGAAGCTTTCGGGATAGACCAGCGTGGACCCGCTGTTCAGGGCCACCTTGGAGCCGTCCGGGAGCACGGTCGAAGCCGTCTTTCCGTATTCGGCGACCAGGCTGGCGGTACCCTCCAGAGGAGAGACCTGGAATTTGTCGCGCGTCAGGGAGAAAGTCGCCAGGGCGACCAAGGCGAGGACGGCAGCCGCAGCGAAGGCATAAGCCACGCTCCTCAACGAACGCCTCCTGCTTTCGACGGCATCTATCCTCCTGCCAAGACGCGCGAGTTCCCGGAAAGTTTCGGGACCGGCCGTCCCTTTGCTTTCCGCCCACAGTTCTTCAAGAGCCTTATTATTTCTTAGATCAATATCCATTGTTCATCTATTTGTAAGCATCCAAGAGGATTACACACAAAAAAGCTATCATCTTGACCACCTTCCTCAACGCGGCAAGGACATTGGTGATGTGGTTTTCCACCGTCCGCTTGTCAATTCCCAACTCCTTGGCTATACGCTCGTTGGAATATCCCTGGAATCGGCTCATTATGAAAACCGTACGTCTCTTGCCGGGAAGTCCCTTCAGGGTTTCCCATATCGTCCTTTCTGTTTCCGAAGCAAAGATGGCCCCTTCCCCGGAAGGAGTCACGGCAGCGCCACCGGCCTCCATCTCGCCCTTGTAGCGGGACTTCACGGCCGCCTTGTCGAAATGATTGTAGGCTTTGAACCTGGCCATCTGAAACAGATATGCGGAGAAAGACCCGACCTCCGAGAACTTCCGCCGCGATGTCCAGATGTCGAAGAAGACATCCTGCGCATAGTCATATGCAGTATCGGCGTCACCGATCAGACGGGTGAAGAAATCCACGAGTTTGGGATGCCATTCCAGGAACAGCCATTCGAAAGCACGCCTGTTCCCTTTGGAGAGTTCCTCCAGACAAAACCTCTCGTCCTCCTTCGTCATATGATATCCTCCCCCTGACGCATATCACGGATGCGGAGCTGGGTGAAGGTATTGCCGGCGAAATAGTTCTCCACGATGGCGTAGCAGACATCTACCGGATTACCTTCTTTGACATAGTCGAAGTAGTCGGAGAGATTGAAAGCAATGGCGGGTACCTTATGATAGGGCTGGTCCTCCTGGATGAGGTCCAGTTTCATATGGGCACCGCCGGCGCCAACCTTGCGTCCATCCCCCGCATCATACACGTTGCGGGTCATGAAGATGGGATTGTGGTTGCCCGGGCCGAAAGGTTGGAATTGCTTGAGTATGCGGAAAAACTTGGGAGTGATCTGCGAGAAGTTCAGCTCCGAATCGATCTCCACCACGGGCGTGAGCATATCGGCGGTGATGTGTTCGCCGACGAACTTGTCCATACGGGCGGCGAATTCGGGAAGCTTGTCCTCGGTCAGGGTGAGGCCGGCGGCATAGGTGTGGCCGCCAAAGTTCTCCATCAGGTCGGCGCAGCTCTCTATGGCCGCGTAGAGGTCGAACTTGCCGGCGCTGCGGGCGGATCCGGTCACGAATCCGTTGCTGCTGGTAAGCACCACCGTAGGCTTGTAGTAGGCCTCGACCAGACGGGAGGCGACTATTCCCACGACTCCCTTGTTCCAGTTGGGATTATAGACTATCGTCACATTCTCGCGGGCCAGGCACTTGCCGCTCTCCACCATTTCGAGGGCTTCGGCGGTAATCTCGCGGTCCACGTTCTTACGGTCGTTGTTGTTGTTGTTGATCTTCTCCCCCACTATCATCGCCTTGCCGGTTTCGGTGGCGGTAAGAAGCTCCACCGCCAGACGGCCCGTCTCCATACGGCCGGCAGCGTTGATGCGGGGGCCGATCTTGAAGACTATGTCGTCCACGGTAATGTGGCCGGGCTCGAGCTTGGAGAGATTTATCATCGCGAGAAGGCCCTTGCGGGGATTCTCGTTCAGGCGCTTGAGGCCGTAGTACGCCAGGATGCGGTTCTCCCCCACCACGGTCACCAGGTCGGAAGCTATGCTCACGACCAGCAGGTCCAGCAGGGGGACCAGGGTATCGAAAGGTATCTCGTATTTCTGGGCGTAGGCCTGCACCAACTTGAATCCCACTCCGCAACCGCAGAGGTCGTCGAAGGGATAGCTGTCGTCCTCGCGCTTGGGATCCAGCACCGCGACGGCCTTGGGGAGTTCGAGTTCGGGGAGATGGTGGTCGCAGATGATCACGTCCACTCCGAGCCTCTTGGCCAGGTCCACCTTCTCGATGGCCTTGATGCCGCAGTCGAGGGTGATGATGAGTCCGAATCCGTTTTCGGCCGCCCACTGTATGCCTTTGGAGGACACTCCGTATCCCTCGTCATAGCGGTCGGGGATGTAGAAGTCCACCAGGTCGGTGTAGCGCTTGATGAAGGAGTACACGAGCGATACGGCGGTAGTGCCGTCCACGTCGTAATCCCCATAGACAAGTATCTTTTCCGAGCCGGTGATGGCCTGGTGCAGACGCTCGACGGCCTTTTCCATATCCTTCATCAGGAAGGGGTCGTGAAGGTTGTCGAGGCTGGGACGGAAGAAGGCACGGGCCTGGTCGAAAGTCTCGACTCCGCGCTTTACCAGCAGTTCTGCAAGTACGCGGTCGATGCCCACTTCGGTGGCAAGGCGGTTGACCTTGTCGTCCGGAGCGGGTTCGATGACTACCCATTTGCTTTCTTTCATCATAGTCTGCAAATTTAGAGAAAGAAATTCTCTTTTACAACCATCAATTCTGGTGACCGAAGCTGCGGCGGGTGCCTTCGAGTTCGCGCCAATGTTTCGAGTCAAAGTCTTCAGGGTCACGAGGATTCACGTACGGCCCCTCCTTGAACGGCTTGAATTCCATATACGTTATCGGCAGTCCCATCTCCAGGAACATAGTCTCGTAAAAAGTCTTCACCTCCCTCACTTCAGTCGGCAGGTCCTGGGGCTGGGTGCTCCCCCTTCGGGAGTTCGCTTCGCTCACCCCACCCTCCCTTCGGGACGGTCCCCCCGCTATCGAACCGCGGGTGTTACGTCCCTCAGGGGGAGTACCCTGCCCCAGGACATCCGAATAGAGATCGGTCGTGCAAGCCAGGATGGGAAGACTATTTACACGGGCCACGGCCATGGTGTATTCGTGCAGGAAACGGCTGTCCGTCTTGAGATGGATCACGCCATCCTCCCTCAGGAAACTACGATACCTCTCCAGGAACATCGCCGACGACAACCTCTTGTTCTCGCTGGCCCGGAGCTGCGGATCCGAAAAAGTAAGCCAGATCTGCGAAACCTCTCCCGGAGCGAAGAAAGCCGTGATGAACTCGATGCGGGTACGCAGGAAGGCCACGTTGCGCAAGCCCTCCTGGGTGGCCGTCTTGGCACCCCGCCAGAGACGCGCCCCCTTGATATCGACACCTATGTAGTTCTTGTCCGGATTGCGCCTGGCAAGCTCGAGGGTATATTCCCCCTTGCCACAGCCAAGCTCCAGTATGATGTCGCCCTCGTGACCTCCGAACATCTGCTCTATCCAGTGCCCCTTCACGGGATGGTCGGTCAGATTGGCATAGCCCTTCGACAGCACCTGGGCGGCAGTAGGCTGCAGCAGGCAGGCGAAGGTCTCGTTCTCGGCGAATTTGCGTAGTTTATCGTGTCCCATCGTTTTGATGCATTATGATGCCCAGGCCCCTGAAGTCCCCGGGCGCATTCAGCGGCCGCACGCGCAGCTGCATTTCCGGCGTATCGGAACCGGCCCTGATGCCGCTGCGGTACAAGGCGCGGTGCTTGCCGGCAGGGAACCAGACGGTTTCCCGGTGTTGTGAGTTCCAGATGATTTCCAGATGCAAGGGTTCTGACAGCGGTGCAGTGTAGAATGACAGGTCGTAGCTTGCTGTGGTATCGCTCATCTCCGGGCAGAACTCATAGACTCCCCCGGCAGCTTCGTCGGCACGGACGAACTTCTCGTACGACGCCGGCCTGCCGCACGCCACCGCCAGCATCAGCAGGATCGCCAGCGCTGCCGCCGAGTGGGTGATGCCTGACATCATTTGCGGCGATTCTTGTTACGACGCTTGCCCTTGCGCTTGGGCGAATCGAAACGGGAGATACTGTCATCCCCCACCGCCGTCACGAACTCAGGAGAAACCGGCTCCGGCTCGCTCTTGAGCGACTCCGGCTTCACGCCATTGCGGTTCATCTTGATGATTTCCCTCACATCCGCAGCATCCAGCGCATAGAGATCCGCATCTGAATGCTTATCGTACGAGAAGTACATCACCTCCTTCAGTATGTCGGTCTTGCGCAGATACGCGAAACCATCCTCGAACTCCAGAGGCTCCTGCACGCGAGGGATACGCGACTGCGCATCCTGGTACACGGCCACCTCGTAGTTCAGGCAGCACTTCAGCTTGCCGCACTGCCCGGCGAGTTTCTGAGGGTTGAGCGAAAGATCCTGCACGCGGGCTGCGGAGGTTGAGATGCTCTTGAAGTTGGTAATGTAGCGGGCGCAGCAAAGCTCGCGGCCGCAGACACCCAGACCTCCAATCAGGCCGGCCTCCTGACGCGCTCCGATCTGCTTCATCTCGATGCGGATGCGGAACTCCTCGGCGAAGACCTTGATGAGCTGACGGAAGTCCACGCGCCCGTCGGCGATGTAGTAGAAGATGGCCTTGCTGCCATCTCCCTGGAACTCCACGTCACCTATCTTCATCTCGAGACCCATCTCGGCAGCGATGCGGCGGGCCTGGATCATGGTTTCCTGCTCGCGGGCAATGGCTTCCTGCCATTTCTCGATATCGTTCTGCTTGGCCTTGCGGTAGATTCTCTTGAACTCAGTGGCAGTGGGATCCACCCCCTTGCACTTGAGCTGGCGCCCCACCAGCGGGCCTTCCAGCGTTACAATGCCCAGGTCGCATCCGGTAGTGGCTTCGACTATCACCATATCGCCCAGCTTCACGTTCTGGCCGGAAGCATTGCGGTAGAAGCCCTTGCGGGTATTCTTGAAACGAACTTCGAATATATCCTTGAAGCTCTGGTCGGGGATGCCGGCCAGATAGTTATGGTCGCGGAGCTTGCAGCAGCCCTCGCGGTATGTGAAATGCTCCTCGCCCGAAGTGGTGTCGGTGACACACACGCAGCCGCGGTTGCAGTCCATCCTTATTGATTCGTTATCCATAGGGTCATATATTTACGTAGAGCCTGTCCACCAAGTCGGTGAAAAGGATCTTCTGGTTCACATTCCTTCCAATGAGCAAGGAGGCCTTGTCCAAGGCTTCGAGGGCCTTGCGGGGAAAGGTCTTCTTGCATCTGGCGGCCCAGGCGGCCACCTCGGGATCATCCCCGGCAAGCTGGGTAAGGCCCTGCTGCACCAGGAAGATGCGGCGCACCTTTTCCGCAGCGAAACGGCAGAAGGAGCGCATAGAGTCGCGCGAAGGCAGGGCGGCGAGCTGCTCCCCGACTTCGAGCGCGGAGGCGAGGTCCCTGGCAATGATGGCATCCATCAGCGAGGCGAAAGCTCCGCCGTCGTCGAATCGCAGCACCACGTCGGAAGTGCCCTCCGACGACTCCATCCGGAACAGCTGGCAGCGCGAAAGTATGGTCGGCAGCAGCCTTTCGGGGGCGTGGGTGACCATCACGAAGATGGTCTGCTGGGGAGGTTCCTCCAGTATCTTCAGCAGCTTGTTGGCCGCCGTAGGATTCATCTTCTCGGGAAGATAGATGACTATAGCGGTGTAGCCTCCTTCGAGCGAATAGCGGCTCAGCACCCTCAGCAGGGCGTTGGCCTCCTTTACGGAGATTACGGTGTTCTTCCCCTCGAAACCAAGGGCGTCGTAGAGCTCCCCTTCGGTGAAGGAGGGATTCTCCGACACCAGGCTGCGCCACTGCACCGCGTACTGCTCCGAGACCGTATCTCCCGAAGAAAGTATCAGCGGGAAGATGTAGTGTATGTCCGGATGTATCATCTTGGCGACCCTGGGATTCCCTCCGTAGAGATAAGAGAGAAACTCCATCGCAAGGGCCACGGCTCCGCCACCGTCATCCTCGTGGAGGAGGATGGCGTGGGGGACACGGTTCCCGTCCACCATCGCGAAGAGAGTCTGTCTTAGGTCGCTCATTTAGTCCTGACTGCATTGTGACGGGCGATGAACTCGAGTACCTCCTTCTCGCGGCAGTCGGGGAATACCGACAGCGCCTGGATGGCCTCTTCCACATAGCCCATCTGTTTTTCTTCGGCATACTCCACTCCCCCGTTCTCCAGCACGAACGAACGTATGAGTTCGCAGTTGTCCGGGTGCAGCCGTATGTCGTGTATCTTTTCCCTTATGCCCTTCTCGTCCTTGGCCTTGCTGAGCGCGCCGAGAAGCGGCAGGGTGATTTTCTGTTCCTTGAGGTCGATTCCGACCGGTTTGCCGGTGGTCTCCCCGCCGGCGTAGTCCAGGATGTCGTCCCGGATCTGGAAGGCGATTCCGAGCGCGCGGCCATATCTGCCGGCGGCCTGGAGATACTCCCGGGATGCGCCGACCGACTGGGCGCCGGTTTCGCAGGCAGTCACGAAAAGACTGCCGGTCTTGCAATAGATTATGCGCAGATAGTCCTCGATGGTGGTATCCGACAGGAAGGCCTTCTGCTGCTGCAGCATCTCACCTTCCGCAAGGTCGGTAAGGGTGCGGGCGAACTCCGCTATGGTCCATTTCAAATCGGAAGAATCCGACAGCAGGGCCACGGCGCTGGCAAGCCAGAAGTCTCCCACCAGCACGGCGGGCACGGGCCCCAGCTTGGACATCACGGTGGGGGCTCCGCGGCGCAGCATAGCCTCGTCGGCCACGTCGTCGTGGAGGAGGGTGGCGTTGTGGAGTATCTCCACTGCCGCGGCGTTGCGTATGCTCTCATCGCGGAGTATTCCTCCGTTGCACATACGGGCCACATAGAGGGTGAGCAGGGGGCGCAGCATCTTCCCGGTGTTGGAAAGAAGGTCGGCGTTAAGGTCGTCAAGCAGGCTGACGTCCGAAGACAAGGAGCTGTGCAGCAGTTCCTTCATCTTCTCCCAATCCTGACCGAGGCCGGCTATAATACTGTCCCTGTCCATCAGAAAATCTTGGCAAGTTCCTCGGGAGTGGACGCGAAGTGCACCAGGTCGGCATCCTCCTGAGTCATCATTCCCGTATCTACGAAATGTTTCAAAAGGGCCTTCAGGGGCTCGTAGAAACCCTCGAAGTCCAGAACGCCTATGCGGCCGCGGAACTGGCCCAGCTTGGCGAGCACCACGGTCTCGAAAAGCTCGTCCATAGTGCCTATCCCGCCGGGGAGCGCGACGGCGAGGGATACGCCCTCGCGCATCATCTCCTTGCGTATGCTCATGGTCGGAGCCCACCTGAGCTCCGTCAATCCCTCATACTCAAGCCCTTCCATAAAAGAAGGCAGAACCCCGTAATTGGGGGCGCCGCATTCCTTGGCGGCATCGCATACCGCGCCCATCGTTCCGCGGAAAGAACCGCCGGACACGATGCTATATCCAGCCAAACAAGCCGCACGGACAGTTTCCCGCGCGGCCTGATTGTATTTCGGATCTATATTGTTGCTGGCGGAGCAAAAGAACACCGCCTTCTTTTCCGACATAGATATCCCCTAGAACAGAATTGCTATGGATGCCATCACACCGGAGCACTTCTGCTCTTCAGCGGTCTTGGCACCGGCGTTGATAGTGTCGTTGATCTTGTCCCAGGCAGCGGAGCCGTTGTTGTCGTAGAGCTCGCCCATATCCCAGAAGTAACGCACGGAAACCTGGAGGTGCTTGATGAGCTCGACACCGACACCGAGGCCGAAGCCATATTCGAGACGGCTCTTTACGTTGTCCCAATTGTCCTTTCTCTTGTCACCGGTGAAATCGGAGACCTTGAAGCTCTCTTCGTTGGTGATTGCGTAGCCCACATAAGGCTCCACGAAGGCATAAGGACGCACTACGCCGGCGAAGTTGATACCCCACTGGACCTGCACGGGAACCTCGAGGAAACCGGTCTTGGCATCGACGGAGAAGACTTTGGTCTCGTCGGTACCGATGGACTCGATGGAAGAACCCTTCATATTATAGATGATACCGGGCTGCACGGCAAAACCCAGGGGAAGAGGCACCTTGACGGTAAGACCGACATGGAACTGGTTGATGTCATTGGCCTTGGCTATGGCATCCTTGTAGTTAGTCTCTGTAGAAGTAACGCCAGCTACCACACCGAACTGAGCGTTGGCATTGACGGCAAAAAAGATTGCAATCGCAGCGAAAAGTAATTTTTTCATATTAGAGTAAATTATTTAGAATATTCTCTATTTCCTGCTTGGAGACCAGGCCGACGGTCTTGTCGGCAAGTTCACCATTCTTGAAGAAGAGCAAGGTGGGGATGCTGCGGACACCGAAGTTTGCGGCGAGCTCGTCATTGTCGTCCACATTGCACTTTGCTACGGCGACTCGGCCTTCGTACTGCTCGGCTATGTCGTCGACCGTAGGAGAAAGCATGCGGCAGGGGCCGCACCAGGAAGCCCAAAGGTCCACGAGGGCAACGGGTTTCGAATTGATTATCTCTTCGAAATTATTCTGATCTATTACGTTCATATTCGCAAAGATATAAAAAAATTACAGAATACTTTCTATATTCCAGGAGAATGCACGTATGCCCAGATCGGGCGTTTCGGCATCCATCTGACGCAGTTTTTCAAGGACCGGAGCGAGCTTTTCCTCCTCTATCTGGACGATGAGCGCGTCGTTGTATTCGGGCCAGGCGTGATTGTCCAGATGGGGAATTCCGTCCACGGAACCGCGGCCGCCCACGCCGTCGAAACGGGTGAAGCCCCTCTGTCCCAGAGACTCAAGCACGGCTACTATCTCGTCGCCGTATGCCTGATTGTAAACTATGAAGAGTGCTTTCATCATATAATCTCGTATTTCTTAGATGCGCGACGCTCGTGACGCGTTGCAAATACGCAGTACACCGTAGGGATCAGCACCAGGGTGACCAGCGTGGAAATTGAAAGTCCCCAGCAGACGACCATACCCAGGCCGTTCCACATTTCGGAACCCTCTCCGCGGCCCAAGGCCATGGGGAGCATACCGAGAACGGTGGTGAGGGTGGTCATAAGTATAGGACGCAGACGGCTGCGGGCGGCGGTCACGGATGCTTCCAGCACGCTCATTCCGCGCTCGCGGCAAAGTATGGTGTAGTCGATGAGCACGATACCGTTCTTCACCACTATACCGATGAGGATGATGATACCCACCATACCCATCACGCTGAGGGCGGTATTGGTGATCCAGAGGCCGAGTATGACGCCGACTGCCGCGAAAGGAAGGCTGAACATTATCACGAAGGGGCTCATGAAGCTTTCGAACTGCGCCGCCATCACTATATAGACGAGCATTATCATCAGCAACATCAGCAAGCCCATATCGGAGAACATCTTCTGCTGGTCCTCGTAGTCGCCGGAGATGACGCTGTAGAGGTTGGAAGGCAGAGGAGTGTCGGCAAGCACCTCGTCGGTAACCTTGACGGCATCGGAGAGGGCCACCTTGTTGGCCACCAGGGCGGTCACGGTGATGTAGCGCTGGCGGTTGCGCCTCTCGATGGTAGGAGGAACCTCGGTCTCGATGACGCGGCCCAGCTCCTTGAGGCGTATGCCCTTGCCCGTAGGGGTATAGACTATGATATTCTCCATATCCTCGACGCTCGTACGGAACTCGGGAGCGTAGCGGACGCGGATGTAGTATTCGTCGCCGTCCTCACGGTAGAAGGATGCCACGCTGCCGCTCATCGCCGCGCTGAATGCGGAGCCGGCGGTGGTAGTGTTCAGGCCGTTCAGGGCCAGCTTCTCGCGGTCGAAGTCAACCTGGTACTCAGGGGTATATTCGTCGCGGCTGAGGATCACCTGCGCGAACTCGGGATGCTGGAGAAGTTTGGACTGTATCTCCTTCGCGGCAGCATCCGTCTCCTGGAAATCATAGCCGTAGATTTCGATGGCGACGCTGGGGGCACCGCCCATCATTCCACCGCCCTCGACCACCGTAGCCTTGCGGATTTCGGGATAGTGGCGGAGTATGGAGCGCACCTGGTCGGCGATGTCGCCGGAGGAGCGCTTCCTCGTGGTCTTGGAGCCTATGTGCAGGTTGTAGGTGAGTATATGGGTACCGTTGCTGCGCATAGAGCCGAAGAGGTCGTCGGAATCCGCCTGGCCGTAGGTCATATTGCAGACCGACATTTCGGGGATGTCTTTCACGAACTCATCGTATATGTTGCGCGCAAGCTCGGCGGTGATGCTCTGGGCTGTGCCCATAGGCAAGGTCACGCTGACCTGCAGACGGTCGGAATCCCCCTTGGGGAAGAATTCGGACTTGATATGGGGGCCCAGGAACACTATCACGCCCACCAGGATGCCGAAGGCGCCGAAGATGACGGTCTTGCGGTGGGTGGTAGCCCAGCCGATGAGCCTGGAATATGCGGCGGAGATGCCGTTGAGCACGCCGTCAAGCTTGTTGACACGCCTTTTGCCACCGAGGAACAATGCGCAGAGCATAGGCACCAGGGTAAGGGCGGCGGTGGTGGAAACTACCATGATGATGGTAACTATCCAGCCGAGCTGCTGGAACATCATACCGGTCATTCCCTTGATGAAGGTGAGGGGCAGGAACACGCAGAGCATCGTGAGGGTGGAGGCGATGACGGAGATACCCACCTCGGAGGTGCCGTGTATGGCAGCCTCGGTGGCCTTCTCTCCCCTTTCCAGATGCGATGTCACATTCTCCAGCACCACAATGGCATCGTCCACCACCATACCTATGGCTAGCGACAGCGAGGCCATGGAAACTATGTTCAGGGTATTGCCCGTGGCGAAGAGGTAGACCAGCGAAGCCAGCAGGGCTATAGGGATGGACAGCACGATGATGAAGGTAGTCTTCCACCTTGCGAGGAAGATGAACACCACCAGCATGACCACCGCGAAGGTGATCAGAATGGTCTCGATGAGGGAGTGGATGGTATTCACTATCTCCTCGGAAGAGTCGAAAATCTCTTTAATCTGTATGTCGGAGGGCAGGTTCTTCTTGACCTGTTCGAGCTGCTTGTGGACACCGCGGCTGACATTGACGGTGTTGGCGCCGGCCTGTTTCTGGATGATGATGGCCGCGGCGCGCTGTCCGTCAGTGTAGGATTCCTGCTCACGCTCCTGGCTGCCGTCGTGCAGGGTTGCGACATCCCTCAACAGGATGGTCTGGCTGCCGTTGTAACCCACTACCACGTCCAGCAGTTCGGAAGGATCGGTAAACTCCTTCTGCACGCGCAGGGTGTAGGTGTTGGAGCCTATGTCGATGTTGCCGGAAGGGAGGTTGCGGTTTTCCGCCGCGATGATCTGGGATATGCCCGCGATGCTGAGGTGATAGGCCTCGAGCTTGCCGGGATCGCAGTAAATCTGGATCTCGCGGGTAGGAGCACCGCCGACGCTGACCGTACCGACGCCCTTCACGCGGGCCAGAGGAGTGGCCAGCTGCTCGTCAAGTATCTTGTCCAGGCCGGAAACCGACTCGACTGCCGAAGCGGAGAACATCATGATAGGCATGTCCTCGGTGCTGAACTTGAAGATGACAGGAGTGGTGGCCCCGTCCGGCAGGGCGGAACTCACCATGTCCAGCTTGTCGCGGACATTGTTGGTAGCGGCCTCGATGTCGGTTCCGTATTCGAACTCGAGCATCAGCAGCGATACGTTCTCCTTGCTCTGGGAACTGAGTTTCTTAAGGTCCTCGACGCTGTTCAAGCTATTCTCGAGCAGCTTCGTGAGGTTGGTCTCGATATCGGATGCATTCGCGCCCTGGTACGAGCTCATCACCATAATGGTATTGGAGTCGAACTCCGGGAAAAGGGCGATGGAGGTGTTGACCAGCGAATACAGACCGAATACCACGAAGGCGACGAAGATCAGGGCCGTCGTCACCGGGTTCTTTACTGCGGATTTGATTACGCTCATTCTATGACCTCCACATTTGCACCGTTACTCAGGGAGCTGCCGCCTTTGACGACGACCATCTCGCCCACCTCGATGCCAGAAAGAATCTCGTACTGACCGTCGAAGTGCCTTCCGAGGCTGACCGCCTTCTGCACCGCGACACCGTTCTCGACCACGAAAACATTGCGCTGGCCGGAGCCCTGCAGACGCACCACGGCGGCATCGGGCACCACTATGTTGCGGCTGGAGCCGAAGTTGACGTTGACCTTGGCATACATACCGGGACGGAGTTCGCGGTTCTGGTTGGGAACCTGGACCTCGATGTTCACGGTGTGCGTCATAGGATCTACGGTAGGATAGATGCGGCGCACGCTGCCGCTGAAGGTCTTGCCGGGAAGGGCATCCACGCTGAGGGTGATCCTGTCGCCCTTGCGGACCTTGGTGTAATCGGCCTCGGAGATACCCACGAGTATCTTCACGGGAACTATCTGCTGGACGGTGAAGATGGGACTGGCCATTCCGTACATGTCACCGCGATCGTAGTTGCGGGCAGTGACGACGCCGTTGATAGGCGAACGGAGTATGGTGTTCTCGAGCAGGTTGTCGTAGCTGCTCTTGCTGACCTTGTAGTTGAGCTCGGCGGCTTCGTAGTCGCTCTGGGCGAGACCGCCCTGCTCATAGAGCTGCTTGAGGCGCCCGAGCTCGGTCTCGGCGTTGACAAGACGCAGCTGGGCCTGATCGAGCTGGACACGGTCCATCTCTGCCAGTACCTGGCCAGCGGACACGAAATCCCCTACCTCGACATTTATCTTCTGGATGCGGCCGCCGCTCTGGGGAGCGATGTTATTGATAGCGTTGGCCTGGATGGTGGCAGAATAGCTGCCATCCTGACGCACGTTCTGAAGGGCGGCCGGCAGCACCTTCACGGCCTGCCTGACGGGCTGCGCAGCTTTATCGGCAGCCTCCTGGTTGTTCTTTTTCTGGGCGCAGCCTGCGAGCGCGAGTGCCGCAAGCGCTATGATGCAAATCTTCTTCATTTTGTAGTATTTTCTGCTGTGAAATCTGCTCCTACCGTGCTTTCGAGCGCTGCCTTGGCCACCAGGTAGCTATAGACCGCCTGGCTGGCGGCGAGCTGGGCCTGGGTAAGGGCGAGACGCGAGGCATCGAGGTCGGTAAGGGTGCTGCGGCCCACTTCGTAGGACTTGGCAGCGATATCGAAGGCCTTCTGGGCCGACTCAAGGGCATCCAGTGCGGATTCGTGGCTCTTGACCGCGGTCTCCATCGTGCTCAGGTTCTGGCGTATGGAGATGCGCAGCTGCCTCTCCACGTTTTCCCTCTGCAGCGAGAGCTCCGCAGCCTGTACGCGGGTCTGGCGTATTTCGTTGTGCCTCTGGCCACCGGTGAAGATGGGGATGTTGAGGCTGAGACCCACGAAGGAATAAGGAGTCCACTTGTACTGCTCGAACTTGAAGTCGTTGGTCATCGCGTTCATACTGTACGAGAAGGCCAGCGAAAGGGTGGGAAGATACCCGTAGCGCTGCATCTTCACGGTGTTGGCGAGCTGGTCGGCCTGGATCGCGAGCTGGCGCAGGGAGGAGTTGCCCTCGAGGCTGTAATCCTCTCCCACCGCCACGGACTGCATATCGCCGGCATAGACGAGCAGGGAGTCCTTGACATCGATCTCGGTATCGAGGTCTATGCCCATCACGGCCTTCAGCTGCCAAAGCGACAGGAAGATGGCATTCTCGGAATTGAACACGTCGGGGATGGCGTTCGCCACCGTGGTCTTGGCCCTGGCGAGGTCGAGTTCGGATGCCTTGGATGCATTGTACTTCTTATTGGTAAGCTCGAGGTTCTGCACCGCGTTGCGGTACACGCTTTCGTACACCTTGTGGGCCTCCTTGGCAAGCAGGGCTGCGAAATAGGCCTGCTTCACCTGGTTCACCATCTCGAGACGGGAAGAACGGGCCTTCTCCACCGCGAGGTCCACGCTGGCACCGGAAATAGCAAGGCTCTTCCAGAGCTGGGCGTTGATCAAGGGCATAGAAGCGGAGATTCCTCCGTTGAAGGTATTCCAACGGCCTACCTCGATTCCACCGTCGCCGGCGGACTCGGTTGTGGTGGGAGGCACGTATTCCACATAGGGGATGCCGGTACCGGCATAGAGTTTCTGAAGATGATAGACTATGGGATCGAGAATCCCCGCCATCATTCCTGACATTCCGCCGCCATCTTCTTCGTCATCTCCTCCGCCCATATACATAACCTGTTTCTTTATGGTGCGCTGGTAAGAAGCTGAGGCGCTTATCTGAGGGAACAGGGAAGCATAGCTGCCTTTGCGGGCGAACTCGGCCCTTTCCACTTCCATATCGGCGATTTTTACCGTGGGGCTTTCGGCGAGAGCTATTTCCAGTGCCTGTTCCAGACTTATGACCGCCGGGACTTCCTGTTCCTGAGGGACGGATGCAGCCGCGGCGACTAACATTAATAATACCATCTCTAACTAATAAATTACGACGGCGCGATACTGAACAAATATCGCGCCATTGTCACTATTGCAGGCCCATCTTATCGGGCTATCACTTTCCACCCCCATCCGGGCAGTATTCCGTCTGGGTTGTCGGGGGATCCTAGGGCCATTATCCTCTTCGAGGGTTCGGGCGAAAGATTGACATACACCACCACCATATTGCGTTTCAGACGGCGGCTGAACGCGACCACGTCGGGATCGGGAGTCTTTATCCATCTGAACTTCCCTCCGCGCTCGCCGGAGGCAAGGGCGGGATTGTTATGCTTGAGGGCGGTAAGATACTTGAAGAATCCGGTGTGCTCATTCTCGCTCCAGTCGGTGATGGGATCCTTCTCGAAGAATTCCAGCCTGCGGGAGAGGCCTATTTCCTGACCGGTATAGATCAGGGGCTGGGTCTTGGGGAGGGTGAAGTTCAGCACTTCCAGCGCCTCGGCGGCGGCCCCCATACGTTCGAACTCGGTGCCGGCCCAGGAGTTTTCGTCGTGATTGGAAGTGAAGGCCAGGCGGAAAGCGGATGCGGGGGTTCCGGACATATCCTTCTCCACATAGCTGCGCAGGTCTTCCGCAGTCTTCTCGGCGTCCTTATTGGCAGGGCCACGGCCTATGCCGTTCTCGATATGGTGCAATTCCCAGGCATAGGTGGCATCGAACATACCCTCGGCCATGAATTCCTTCTTCTCGGCCTCGGCGAGGAGGTAGATGTCGGGATAATCGCGGCGCAGGGCGGGCACCAGGTACTCCCAGGTCTCGGAGGGCATCTCACCTGCGGCATCGCAGCGGAATCCGTCCACTCCCTTGGCAAGCCAGAAGCGCATTGCATCTTCCTGGGCATACCAGACTTCTTTGTTATCGTAGTTGAGGCTGCGGGTATCGGTCCAGTCGTATTCCCAGATGGCGTTGCCAAGGGAATCACGCTCGTAGAACTCTGCGGGCTTCTCTTCCATCCAGATATGGTCGGGAGCGGTCTGGTTGGCCACCCAGTCCATAATCACGCGGAATCCCAAACCGTGCGCAGCGGCGAGCAGGTCCTCGAAATCCTGCATAGTGCCGAATTCCTCGTTCACGGCCTTGTAGTCGGATATGGCATAGTAACTGCCGAGAGTGCCCTTGCGGCCCTCGACTCCGATCTTGTTGACAGGCATCAGCCAGAGTATGTCCACTCCCAGGTCCTTCAGGCGGGGCAGCTGGGCCTCGACGCCCTTGAACGTGCCCTCGGGGCTGAACTGGCGGACGTTAACTTCATACACTACGCTGTCGTACGTCCAATCTGCGTGGACGTTCTTCTCAGGGGCGCTGCAGCAAGCGCTCAGCGCGGCTGCCGTAAGCACGGCGAGCAATAGTTTCTTCCTCATATACTGTATCATTTATTGCACGAAAACTACCGAGGAGGATGCCCCGAGCTTGACGCTGCTTCCGCTCACGGAAACGCTTCCGAGAGTGACCAGCTTCTTGTCGAGTTTGTCATCGGGGAGATCCAGGCTGACCTCGGACGATCCCACATTGTGCAGGACCAGGGCCTTGGAACCGTCGGTGGCGGTCATATACCACGCCGCGACCGATCCTGCCAAAGTGTTCGAGTCGTTATACTTGGCGTGGGCAGACATCTTTCCGCCTGCAAGTGCAGGGCAGCTGTTGCGGGCCTTGGTCCATTCGAAGTAGGTCCTGAGCAAGGAGGACGGGCTGGCCTTCTGCTTCTCCACGGAAATGCCGTCGGTCACCAGGGTGTTGTCCACATTGCCGCTCAGGTCGCCAGTGGCGGCCCTGGATGCCTTGTCCCAGACTATGGGAGTGCGCACGAGTTCGTCCCTGCCGCCATCGTCACCGTCCTTCCCCCAGTATCCGAGCTCCTCTCCCTGATAGATGTAGGGCTGGCCTTCGGCAGTCATAAGGAACGCCGCCGCCTGCTTTAGCTTGTCTATATCCCTGCCGAGTATGGTAGCGGCGCGGGTCTCGTCGTGGTTGGTGAGCTTGGTAGCGGGGATGGCATCCGGGCGGACGGCCGCATATTTGCTGCGGTAGGACATCAGGTCCTTTGCAAAGTAGCAGCCGGTGCGCTGGTTGAGCACCCACTTCAGCCTCTCCCAGAAATCGAACTCGAAGTTCGCGGGCAGGCCTTTGTAGTAGGGAGACACGGAATTGGCGTCCATCCATACTTCTCCGACCATATATATGTCGCTGGAATGGGACTTGCGGAAAGTCTCGTTGCAGCGGTCGTACCAGAGCTTGAGGAAGGCAGGATTCTCGCTCCCCCGCTCGTTGGAATAGATATGCTTGACCGCATCCAGGCGGAAGCCGTCCACGCCCATCCCTATCCACTTGTCGGCTGTCTGCGCCAGGGCCTCGAAGGGCTCGGAAGAAGCAGCGGTGGATACTGGGCCGTAGTTGAGGTCGGGCATCCAGCTTCCGAATGCGCCCTGGAATTTCATCTGGACGGGGGTGCCGAAGAGTATGTCCTGGGCATCGGAGCTGCTGAGGGCAAGCGGAGTCCCCAGGCTAAGCACGTTCGCTCCCTTGGGTGCGCCCCACTTGGTACCGTTGTCCCAGCTGCTGTCGGATGTGCGCACCAGCACTCCCCAGGGCGAGCTGAAATCGAGGGTTATCTCGTAGATATCCGTCCCTGTCCTGTACATACGGACGGCCTTTCCGGGCTCGCCTACCCACAGGAACATATTGACGGAAGCATCGGTATTCGGAGCCTGTGCCTCGGAGCTGGCGGGAGTTACCGTGAGCGTCTTGGTGCTGCCGGAGAAATCCACCTTGAAATGCAGGCGGCCTTCGTAACCTATCTCACCCACGCTCACATCGTGCCACTCCCCTGCCTGGTAGGAAGGGATCATAGGGAACTTGCCGGCGGCAATGTCGGCAGATGGGTTCGCGGAAATGTGGAACCAGCCGAATTCCTTGTGCAGGCTGCCTTTCTTAGCTTCGGCGAACCAGACATTTCCCTTGCCGGTATGGTTCAGGACATAGTCCATATAGATCTTTATGTCCTTTGCGTGGGCCGCATCTATCAGGGCCTTGAAATCGGCCTCGCTGCCGTATTTGGGGTTGATGGCGGAGTAATCCCGGACGTCGTATCCGTGGTAGGAATCCGCAGGATGCGCGGGAGAAAGCCAGATGGCTGATACTCCGAGGGCATCAAGATAATCCAGCTTGGACTTGATGCCGTTGAAATCCCCGATGCCGTCGCCATCGCTGTCGGCAAAGCTGTAGATAAGCAATTGGTAGCTTATATTCCCCTGCTTCTCGCCGGCCGAATAGGAGGGAAGCTCCCACTTGTCCCCGGAGGGCTCAGTATTGTTCTTGCCGCAAGAAGGGAACAGGACCGCGGCAAGCATCAGTGCATATATGAACCTTTTCATTTTGCTACCTATTTTAAAATCCGTACCTGCAAGTCCGTATCAGGGGCTTGCAGGCAAAATAAATCTCAGGAGATATTACTCGACCACACCGGTGCCGGCGTTGAAGTCGTAGGTAATCTTCTTACCTGCTTCGATGGCTACCATTTCAGGGTCGCCGCCAGCCTCGCGGTAAACGATCTTACCATCCTTGGGGATGAACTCTGCGTGCCACCAGTCTCCGCTGAGGGTGCAGACGACGCAGGTGCGGATCTGCTGACCGGCTGCGACGGTGGTGTAGCTTGCGAGCTTGCCATTGATGGTGAAGCGTGCGCTCTCGAGATCCTTGTTCCAGTTTGCATTGCCGAAAGGCTCTGCCATACCGACGATGACAGCGGGCTCTACGATAACCTTGCTGCCGGCGTAGTCGACCTGGAGGGTGTAGAGGCCGCTTTCAGCGACGAAGCAGTTGCCATCGGACACGGTGAAGCCGGTAGCATTGCCAAGGTCGGTGAAGTCCTTGCCCCAATCGGTGTTGATAGGGCTGAACTTGAAGCCCTTGCCTGCCTCGATGTAGCGGATTGCCCAGAACTGACCGGGCTGGCTGTGGAACGGGTGCATTGCGACAGCGTCGCCGCCTGCTGCAAGATTCCATCCCTGGATACCTTCACCGATCATATACATTTCCTCGGGAAGAGTGGATTCCTGGGTGAGTTTGATAGTGGACTTGTAGGAAGCTCCGAGCTCACCTGCAGTGAGTTTGAAAGTAAGGGTGATGTCGTACAGACCAGCCTTTTCGACCTTGATGTTCTTTCCGCCGGCGGCGAGGGCATCTTCTGCCACGCCTTCCTGGACATTACCGAGGTTGGTGTTGGCACGTACCTTTCCGGCATCGTCGAGGGTGATCTTCCAGGCACCGCCGTAAGCGAACTTGAACTCACCGTTCTTGCTCATCTCGGCATCCTTGATGGTGTAGGTGATACCTTCGTTGGAGAACTCGGTAGCCTGCATCTTGGTGAAGCCCCAGCCGTTCATTGCACCACGGACACCCCACTCCACGGGAGCGACGATGATCTGTGCGTTTGCAAGGTCGCCGGCCTTGTTGAGGTCGAGCACGATGTGATAGAGTCCGGTAGCGGCAACCTTCATTGCAGGAGCGGTGTCACCGGTCTTGAGTTCGCCCTTCATAATGGCCATCTGGGGATCCTCGCCGTAGATGGTGCTTCCCTCTTCGGGAGTGAATTCTGCGAGAGTTGCGCTGTAGCGGGTCTTCTTTCCGGCCTCATAAAGCTTGAGATCGAAGTCCTTGCCGCCCTGGAGCACGATGTATTTCTCGTACATACCGGAGCGCTTGGTCTGATCGGCAGCTTCGTTGATACCTGCGGTCATCATATAAGCAGGCTTGAGTTCGTTGACACCGGTAGCTTCACCGGCCACGTAGAAACCGTCCTCGACAGCCTCGTCAAGGTTGGTGGTGTTTCCGTTCTTGTCGCAAGATGCGAAGCATACGGCTACGAGTGCTGCAGCACTCAAAATCATAAACTTTTTCATAAAAAACGTTTTTAATCGATAGTTGTTATTAGTTATATTATGTCTGGTTTAGTATCCAGGGTTCTGAGTCCAGATTGGATTGTCGTTCTCGTCGCGGAGCGAAGATTCCAGGACTGAGTAAGGTATGGGGAACCACTTACGGTAATCCTCCTTCCTTGACACGAATTCCACATAATCGGAATCGTTGAACTTGCCGAAGCGGATAAGGTCGCGGCGGCGCATATTCTCCCACGCGAATTCACGGCCGCGCTCGTCCAGGATCGCGTCCAGATCCAGGGCTCCGGGAGCCAGCTTGGGATAAGCGGCGATGTAGGCAGCTTCCTTGTCGCCGGCATTATAGCCGAAGCAGCGTTCGCGGAGGCGCTTGAAATCGGCGCTGTTGGCACTGCTGGTGCCGCTGCCGCCGCGCAGTATGGCTTCTTCTTTCATCCAGAGGACATCTGCATAACGGAAGAGCACGAAGTCGTTTTCGCAGTAATCATACTTGCCTTCCCTGTCGACCTCGTACTTGAACATACGGGCACCTTCAAGGTCGGTCGCTTCGGTGAGAGAGCTCACGGTAGGAACAATGATGGCGTCGGACTTGGCCTCGTCCTTATCCTTGAGGAGGGTCTTGCCGTCGGCAGCGTAGATGGGCCCTACGAACCAGCCCCACTGATGGGTGGCATTGGTTCCGAGGGCGCGTTCGGCATCGGTGCCGGCGCCGCGGACATCCTCCTTATTGTAACGCTCGATGAAGCTGGGACGGGCGCAGAAACCGTTCCAAGGCTTCTCGATCATATTGTAGGTCTGCTGATGATTGTAGTTCAGGGTAAGGATGGTGAGACGGAGCTTGTTGGACATACTGCCGTTGCTGCGGGCGTCGAACTTGGCGTTTCCGTTCTCGACTATCACGAAGATGTTCTCCTTGCTGCCTTCGTTGTTGATCTTGAAGTTGGTGAAGAAGTTCTCTTCGATGGAGTATGACTTGGCATTGATGACGGCGTCGCAGCAGCGCACGGCGTTGGTGTAGAAATCTGCCGCAGTGCTGATGGTGCTGGTAAACTTGTTATTGACATCGATGTTGGAAGGAGTGCAACCGAACGATTCTGCATTCAGATAGAGGCGGGCGAGCAGGGCATAGGCGAAGCCCTGGGTGGCGCGGCCGTAGTTCAGCGCACGGTTGGCGTCGTTGACAACGGGCAGGTTGGGAGCATTCTTCTCGAGGCAGTCCACCAGGCGGCTCCAGACCTTTTCGGGGGCCATCAGGGGCTCGGTGGTGGCTTCGAATTCCTCCTGATAAGGGATGCGTCCGAAGCAGTCGAACAGCATATAGTAGTAGTAGCTGCGCATTACCTCGAGTTCCCCTACGTACTGTGCAAAGACTGCATCCGACATAGATTCCTTATTGTTCTGGAGGGTAGAGATGAGCTTGTTGCAGAGGACGGCGCCGGAGATGGTGGTATTCCAGATATTGCGGAATGCCTGTCCCATCACGTCCCAGTTATGGGTATTGAGGTTACGCCAGTAGTTGCCGTCGGCCCAGTCCTTGTCGGGCATACGTATGGGGCAGATGCCCTCGTCGGCGGTGAGGGTCACCACTCCCCAGTATCCCCAGTGGTCGTGCAGCCATTTCACGTCTGCATAAGCCTGGCCTACCAGCAGGGCGACGTTCTCTTCCTTGGACATCATGTCCTTGGTGGTCGGATTGCCATAGTTGACCTCGTCGAGCATCCCCTCGCAGGAACTCAGCGCAAGGATGGTGACTATGCAAGCAAATATAATCTTTTTCATATCCGTCATTTTTTTAGTTGAGACTGATGTTTATACCCACGAGGAAAGTGGCGACGGTGGGATAGAAGGAGCACCAGTCGATGCCGGCATCCCATACTCCGGTCGTGTTGACCTCGGGATCCTGGCCGCTGTACTTGGTGATGGTGAGAAGGTTCTGGCCGGTAGCGTAGATGCGTGCCGAACGGATGAACTTGTTGTCCTTCAGATTGAAAGTGTATCCAATGGTGAAGTTGTCGAGTTTCACATAGGAGCCATCCTCCAGATAGTAGCTGGAGAAATGGGCCTTGTCGGAGAGGACGGTCTTGGCACCGTCGATATCCTTCATAAATACGTTGAAGGTCTGGGAATCCTGAGGACCATAGGCCCAGCGGGTAAGGTTCAGTATCTTGTTGCCATAGACTCCGCGGAAGAAGACGGCGGCATCCCAGTTCTTGTAGCGCAGGGAATTGTTCCATCCGAAAGTAAGCAGAGGCTGGGCGTTCCCTATGACCTGGCGGTGACCTTCGGTAGCATTGGCACCGGACACCACGCCTCCCTCGGGAGTGTTGAACATCCAGGTTCCGTCGGACTTGAATCCGGCGAAATCAAGGCCGTAGAAAGCACCTACGGGCTCTCCTTCGATGAGGATCTGGGTGTTGGTATTCATTATACCGTTCTCGCCGACTCCGCCGGAAGTAGTTTCCTTATAGTTGAACCCCTTCGAGGGATCGGAGAGCTTGGTGATGTAGTTGCGGTTGAAGGAGATGGTAGGAGTGGTGGTCCAGCTGAAATCGCTCTTCTTGATGGCGACATAGCTCAGCGAAAGCTCGGCTCCGTAGCTGTCCATCTGGCCTGCGTTGGCGAGCAGGGTGTGGAACTGATAGGGAGGAGTAGGAACCTCGTAATCCCAGAGCAGGTCGGCAGTGTGGCGGTAATAGACATCCAAGCTACCGTAGATACGGTTGTCGAGCAGGCTGTAGTCCACGCCGAGGTTGTACTCGTATTTCTTCTCCCACTTGAGGTCGGGATTGACGTTCTGGGCGACTGCGTAGGTATAGACATACTGTCCGTTGTACCAGAAGGTACCGCCGTTGGAGAGCATCTCGATGGAACGGAGGTCGCTGGCCAGGTTGTTACCGGTGACACCGAAACCTGCACGAAGCTTGAGGTCGTTCACCCAGCTGACGTTCTTCATGAAATCTTCTCCGCTGACGCGCCATCCTGCGCTTAGGGCAGGGAAATATCCCCACTTATGGTTCGCACCGAAGCGGGAAGAACCTTCGCGGCGTACCGAGGCTGAAAGCAGGTACTTGTCCTTGTAGTTGTAGTTGGCACGGAAGAAGAAAGCTGCCAGGGTGTTGGAGTTCCTGTACGAACTGACGTTCAGGTACTGCTTGGTAGCGTCGCCGTTGCCGATCTGGTAGTACTTGGCATCATCGGTAGGGAATCCCTTGTTGGACATATCCGCACCGTCATAGAGGAAGTTCTGCCAGGAGAAACCTCCCACGAGCGCCAGGCTGTGACCGTTGAAATTGCGGACATAGTCGGCGGTGATTTCGAGCAGGCGGCTGTAGCTGAAGTTGTTGCCGCGGGCCGCGGTGCCGGAATCGGAGAGATTGGTGTTTACGCCGTGATTGTAGGAGTAGTTGCGGTTGTCGCCCTCTTCCACTGCGCCGAAAGCATTGATCTTGAGGCCTTCCACCGGTTTGATGTTAAGCGTAGCTTTGACGCTGCCGCGGAAATAGTTGCCGTCGCCGTAGGATTCCTTGCGGTTCATATTCTCCACGGGATTGACGGCACCGGTCTCGGTAGGGAAATAATATCCGCTGTCGGTGGTGGCGTCGTAGATGGGATAGGTGGGGTTGAGAAGTGCTGCGTACTTGAAATCTCCGCAGAAGTAATCATTGCGATAATGCATATAGGAGAGATCGTACTGCAGGTCCAGCCATCCGTCGAGAGCCTTCTGGCCGGCGGCGAGCTTGGCGATGAATTCGTTGCGGTTGGTGTTCCTGGCAATGCCCTCCGCGTTCTTGTAGTTGACGGACGCACGGTAGTTGAACTTGCGGGAAGAGCCGACGATCGCGACATTGTGATTGTGTGCCATTGCCGCACCGCGGGTAATCTCGCCGAGCCAGTCGGTGTTGTAGGTGCTGCCGTCGGGGGCGGTGTAGAGGGAAGGCTTCACCATTCCGTTGCTGAGTTCCGCAAGCTTGCGATACTCCGCGGGGCTGGCCATTCCCATATCCCCGTTCTTGACGGAGAGGGAAGCATATCCGGAATACTCTACGTGGGTATCGGCCACATCTTCGAAGTTCTCTCCGCGCTTGGTGGTGATGATGATGACGCCGTTGGTACCGCGGGTTCCGTAGATAGCGGCCGCAGAACCGTCCTTGAGCACGTCCATCGAAGCGATTTCGTCGCTGGAGATATTGTCGATGTTGCTGACCGGGACACCATCCACGATATAGAGAGGCGAAGTTCCCGCACCCTTGTCGAGGGTGGAGAAACCGCGGATCTGAATGTTGTAGCCAGTCTGGGTAGGATCGGAAGTGGTCTTGATGATGTTCAGGCCGGCCACCTTGCCCTGGAGGAGACCCATAGGGTTGGTCTTTACGCCGGCATTGAAATCTTCGCTCTTGATGGAAGCCACGCTACCGGTGACCTCCTTCTTCTTCTGGGAGCCATAACCGATGACCACGACTTCCTCGAGGAAGGTCGTATCCTCGGAAAGATTGATGATAGCGGGGACCTCGGATGCCTTGAAAGTAAGGGTGGTATAACCGATGCAACTTACTTCCACCATGGCATCGGGGCCGGAGGCCGTAAACTGGAAATCACCGTCCAGGCCGGTGGAAACACCGGTGGAGGTTCCTTTCTCGAGAACGGTCGCTCCGTACACGGGACCGAGAGGATCCACCACGACACCCTTGACCTGGTAGCCCTGGGCATTGAGCTTCGTACCCACCAGGGAGAGAATCGTGATTGCGATAAGAGAGATAATTCTTTTCATATCAGTCAATATGTTTTATATCAATGATTTGCACAAAGATAGCACCTATTGCCAAAAATGCTCCGGCCGCCACCAGCATCATAGCCTGGTTGCCGCCGAGGAGCCTCAGCACGAATCCGCCCGTTGCCGCGGCAATAATCTGCGGCAGGCAGATGGTGCAGTTGAAGAGCCCGAGATAGCTGCCCATGTGGGGATTGCCCTCGAGAGAGTTGGTAAGAAGGGTGAAAGGCAGAGCCAGCATCGCCGCCCACGCGGCGCCGATGAGGAAGTATGCCCCGCAGGCCAGGAACTTGTCGTGGATGAAGAACAGGCTGACGAATCCCACGGCTCCGATCAAAAGGCTCACGACATATGCGAGCTTCAGGTTTTGAAACCTGGGAAGGATGGTAGCCCAGATGATGGAACCTGCAGCCTGGACCGCGAACACCACGCCCACCCAGTTGCCTGCGTCCTGATATGCCTTGGAGGCGGTGTCGGTGACAGCTCCCCAGCAATTGAACGCGAGGGTGCCGTTGGAGTAGGTCCACATATAAAGGAAGGCGGCCCAGCAGAAGAACTGCACAAGACCCACGGTCCAGAAAGTGCGGGGGGCCTTGACCAGCAGATGCAGGAGGCCGGTTTTATCGCCACTGGCTGTCTGGGTCTCTGAAGGAGGCATCTCCTTAACCTTTACAAAGGTATAGAGCACGCAGACGATGAGGATGGCGGCGCCGACATAGAAGGAGGTTATGACCGAATCAGGAATCACCCCCTCGGGAGCCTCGTTCGCTATCCCTATCCAAGTAAAAAAGATGGGGAGCAGGTATCCCACCAGGCTGCCCGCGTTGCACAGGAAGCTCTGGATGGAGTAGGCCTTGGCCTTCTGCTCCTCATTCACTATATCTCCCACCATCATCTTGAAGGGCTGCATCGCCACGTTGATGCTGGTGTCCAGGAATATCAGGCTGAAAAGCCCGAACCACATTGCTGAATTGAGCCCCAGGAACACGTAGGCCGTGCTGAGGTTCAGACTGCCGGCGTTGGGAAGCAAGAGCATCACCAGCACCGCCACTATGGCACCTACCAGGAGGTAGGGCTTGCGCCTTCCGAGCCTGCACCAAGTGCGGTCGGACCATTTGCCGATGAAGGGCTGGACTATCATGCCCATCAGCGGCGGAAGTATCCAGAAGAAGCTTAGCTGGTGCGGATCTGCACCGAGCGTCGCGAATATGCGGCTGATGTTCGCACTCTGCAGGGCATAAGCGATTTGCACCCCGAAGAATCCGAAGCTCAGATTCCACATCTGTGAAAAACTCAAATTTGTTTTATTAACCATCGGAAACGGCTAGTTCAGTGTTATTAAGCGGACGAATCTAGGAGTTTTTCTTTATATATTTTTGGCGTTTCCGATGAATAGATGTTTTTTTGGGACGAAGCGTTGCTTTGAAGGGATGAATGGAACGCGAATTTTTCGTATATTGCGCTTGTTATGACCAAACTAAGAACCAGCTCGCTGATACATATTTTCGCCCTCCTGCATTTTGGTACGGCCGTTTTATGCAAATCCGTGGGGATGTCCGACACCCTGCTGCTCACCCTTCTCACGATGACGCTCTCCGTGCTCATCTGCCTGCGCGAGCGCCTTACCCTGGAGTTCACCGCCGCCGCGATAGTGCTGGTGAACATCGTGGGATATTTCGCCGGCGTGGGCCTCGCCTGGGTGTTCAATCTATTCACCACGAGTTCCATACTCCAGTCCGGGCTGGCCACCCTGCTGACCACCGAGTTCATAGGCTGGGGGCTGCTGTTCGCCGCACGCTCCAGGCTCGGTTCGCTGGGGAAAGGCAGCAATGCCATAGTCCAGGACAAACAGCTCGCGATACTGGTCATCGCCATCGCCATAGTCTATATCGTCCGCGTCCTGCTGGACCTCTACTCCTCCGGCGAGGGTTCGAGGGATGAGATCCTGGGCAATTCCCTGGCCCTGCTGATATTCGTCGCAGACGTGGTGTTCATCAGCCGCAGCGTTTCCGCCGCCCTCGAAGAGGAAAGGGAGAAGGGGGACAAGGCCCGCTTGCGCTATACCCAGCTCAAGCATCACGTGAACGAGCTGCAAACAGCCGTGGAGCACTACCGCCGCACCGGCAACGATGAAGGCCTGGACCATCTGCTCAAGGCGGCGCCCGGCCAGGAATCCTACAAGGAGCGCTTCCTGGTGAGGGTCGGGGACAAGATCATCCCCGTACAGACCGTGGACATAGTCTGCTTCGTATCCATGAACAAGGGCTCATATCTGATATGCTTCGACGGCGCGCGCTATGCGGTGAATCCTTCGCTGGACGAGGTGTCCGAAGCCTTGGATCCGTCGCAGTTCTTCCGCGTGTCGCGAAGCGCCATCGTGGCCAAGAAGGCGGTCGTCAGCGCGGACCGTCAGCCCAATGGAAAACTGAATCTGGAGATTTCACTGCCGGTTCCCGGGCAGGAAGAAGGCGCCGGGCTGGAAGTCAGCCGGGCCCGCGTGGATGCATTCCTGGAGTGGCTCGAGGCCTAGGCCTTGGCTGCTGAAGCGGGAGTGCGTTTCCTGTAGGAATAAATGAGAATGGCAATACCGGCGAGCACGAATGGTATGCTGAGCCACTGCCCCATGTCGAGGGTCATCGAGGTCTCGAACTCTACCTGGGGCTCCTTGATGAATTCTATGATGAAGCGCATTCCGAAGCATCCTACGAGGAAGGCCCCGAAGAAGAATCCCCTGAAAGTGCGGTCGAGCTTATTCCTGTAACGTGCTACCAGATAGAGGCCTAGGATGAGGTAGGACAGGGCTTCGTAGAGCTGGGTGGGATGCTTGGGCGCGACTTCCCCGTTTCTTTCGAAAATGAAACCCCAAGGGAGTGATGTTACATTTCCGTAAATCTCGGAATTCATCAGGTTGCCGAGTCGGATGAAGCATCCTGCGAAGGCTACAGCTATACAGAGATGGTCCATTATCCACAGGAAGTCGAAGTTGTATTTCTTGCCGTAACGCACGGAGAACCACCACATTCCGAGCAGCAGGGCCACTGCTCCGCCGTGGCTGGCGAGGCCGCCCTTCCAAGGCATGAATATCTCCCAGAACCCGGCCCAGGATCCGAAGTAATAATCGGGTTGATAGAACAGCACGTGCCCGAGACGCGCTCCAACTATGGTGCAGATAAGCAGGGTGTAGAGCAGGGGGTCGAGCATCGTTTCGGATATGGATTCCTTGCGGCAGAACCAGCGGAACAAGTACCAGCCGAGAATGAATCCGGAAATAAAAAGCAAGCCGTACCAGCGGACCTGGAGGGCGCCAAGATTCAGCATCACGGGATCGACGTTCCAATGTATAGATAGCAGGTTCATATCCAATGTTTTTAGATCATCGGCAAATATATAGAATATCCGGGACAATCCACTTGTATAATTAAAAAAAATGTGTACCTTTGCAATCCTTTCGAGGGTTTAGCTCAGTTGGTTCAGAGCGCTTGCTTGACAGGCAAGAGGTCACTGGTTCAAATCCAGTAATCCTCACACCAGGCGCCGCACGGTTTTCCGCGCGGCGCTTTTTTGTGCGCAGCGCGCGTGGCCGGGGTGCGGGGCGAGGCGGGAGAAAACGAAGGAGCCGGTCAAATCCTCTGTGTTGACCGGCTCCAAAGCTTTAACTGTAAACTAAATCAGAGTTCATCATAGTCGTAGTAGGTAAAGCTTATTCTTCGTAAGAATAGTAAATCGTTATGCCTGAAAGGACGTTGCGGCTATTCGTGTTGCCATGCTGCATGTCCAGACGGACGCTGGTGGTGGCAGTTCCGGTCCAGGTAACCGTGTTGCCACTCGTGGAAAGGCTACCCGAGCCACCGGAAACCTCTGCCGTGGCAGTCTGGCTATATCGATAGAAGGTATACACGATGGACGTGATGGTAAAGTTGCTGTAACCATTAGGAACTCCAACGGTAATAGATCCATTGGTGTTGGTAGAGCCAACATAAAGTCCGCGGCTATTGTAAACACTTGTCCTGTAGAAAGTAACAGGTACGATACCGATATTGACAGTACGAGTATTACCAGAAACTGAATTATACGAATTCAAGAATGTAGTCGAGGTCATAGTCGCCGAGGCAGAACCATTGACGACCGATATTATATTACCGGACAGGGAGTTGTACGCATACAAATCCGGATTGCTGGTGATGTTCTCGGTGGAGAGTTCGACTTTGCAGGGGCCGCTGTCGCCGATGGCTACCAGCTGCATGGAGCCGTAGGGGGTGGTGGAGTTGTTGATGGTCTCGGCGTTGGCTCCGACGTGATAGAGGTACAGGTCGTCGTGGCCGTCGATGGCCTGGAGGCGGGAGGTCTTGTTGTGACCGTCGCCGTCGATGGCGGGCTCGAGGCCGGTGAGCTTGACCTGGACGCTGTAGGGCAGCACCAGATTGTTGTTCGACAGGCTGGCTTCCAGGGCGTTGTCGGGATCCCACCACACCGATGTTGCGGCGCCGATGTGCTCGTAGTCCATACGGAAGTTGAAGGTCACTTCCTGATCCTTGACTATGTTGCCGCTGAAGTTAAGGTTGCTGAACTTCCTCTGGTGGAAGTTTCGGAATTCGTCGTCCGCGCCGGAATCGTTGAAGTATTCGTTGCGTACATACACCGTCGATGCGTTGTCGGCAAGGGTGGTCTTGAAATGGCAGTCGAAGTACTTCCAGTTGATGGCTCCTATCTTCATAATAGGAAGCGCCGTGTACTGCTCCAGGGTCAGACTCTTCACGAAGTGGTAGGCAGGGCCTTGATAGCCGGGGATGATGGACACGCCGGATGCAACCGGGAGGACATCGCCGTCCGGGGTAAGGCTGTGAGCGGAAGGCTCGAGGCTGAACTGCAGAGGGAATACGGAACGGGGAAGGTCATCGGGGATGTAAAGACGCACGACTTCCTTCTCGCCGCTGGCGTAGTTCACATATTTGTCAAGGCATTCTACCCTCAGCGTCTTTCGGGGCGAGAGTTTAACGAGGACGTCACGGTAGATGGATGTGCCGGAGTCCGGATTGGTTCCCAGTACCCTGATAGCCACGTTCCTGGATTCGGTGAAGTACCCATCGGAGTCCACTACGCCGTCGGAAACCGTAGTGTAGATGATGCGGCTCCATTTATCGACGGTCTCGTCGGCAGCTTCGGCAGAAGTAGCCACGCGCCAGGCGTTGTTCTCGTGCACGTAGAGGACTGCGTGGCCGCCGGACTTGTCGATTTCGGCGGAGAAAGCACCTCCGGAAAGCGCCAGGGCGCTCAGTTCCACATCCGCAGCGTTGCTGGGATCTAGCTCCTGGAAGGTACCGTGCTCCTCGTCCTTAAGGCCTATCTTGATGCTCACCAGGTCATTGTCGGTGAGCTTGGTGGCACTCGTAGGGATGTAGCGGAACATCACGTCGTAGGTGCCGGGCTTCACATAAAGTTTCTCGGTATAGGACGTACCAATGCTGG